>Ga0153982_1000013_pt1 | contig 227085 bp, 194 predicted proteins | sample TSGA066MetaG_FD_104743 | JGI IMG/M metagenome (GOLD analysis project Ga0153982, IMG submission 104743) | Attine ant fungus gardens microbial communities from Georgia, USA - TSGA066 MetaG | ecosystem: Host-associated > Fungi > Mycelium > Unclassified | place: USA: Georgia, Alexander Wildlife...
CCTTACGGAAACACGTCGGCAATTTTCAGCCGGACCAGCCCACACCTGACCACCTGCGTTTTTATTGGAATATATCTGAACAGCAAAACAGAGTTAACTGGAAGTCAGTGCGTTGCAGCGATGACCCCGTTCCGGCTGAAAATCGATGAGGCGTTGACGGCTGATCGGGTCTGCCCGCAGGGATGCGGGCAAAGGGGACGGCCTGCAGGGACGCAGGCTCGGCCCCGACCCGACAGGCAGACGGCATAAGACGAATGAATCGCGCAGCGACGATTTTCCCGCCGGGAGCCAGGGATGCAAGGGAGGCGGCAGTGAGCCTCTCTTGCACGTTCACAGGTGTCTGAGCCTCAGAGAATTGATATTGTTGAGGTGAACGGAACCCTGAGTCGGGATCACATGTTCTCCATAATGCTTAACTGATCGGCAGTAAGTCGTAAGGCTCCCGCTTTTTATTGCTGTTTCGGCACTGTCTTACCGCTGTTACTCTGCCAGCACAATCACATCTCCCGTTGCCGGGGCGTCGGTTCCCGGTAGCCACAATCGACCCCACGAACCGGTGCAATGACAGCCGAGTAGTTTTTCTGGTTGTTGTTGCTGAATAAATTGTCGGGTTCGCCATAGCTTAGCGGGCGAGGCAGTGCGTAAATGGAACCCACCAACAAGGGCGTAAATTTGGTTAACGCCGGTGATGTTCTGGCAATGGCGTACGATATTCTCTATTCCCCGATGCCCGCATCCGGTAATGATGACTAACCCGAGCTCAGATTTATAAATCAATACGCCTTCGTCGCTGATGTAATCCGGTTGAGGTGTTTTCTCGCTAATAACGCCATAGGCCTGCGGAGTGGGCACACTTATTTCCCCAGACCACAAAAATCGATCGCTGATCGCCAATGGTTCTCGGGTGTATTCCATGATTAGTCGAGAGTAGTCGTTATCACGCGAGAGTTTTTTTATTTTTCTTGGCGTTCCCGCCAGGGTTATTGAGGCGTACCGCTCGCAGGCTATTTGTGGATGGCAAATGATACGACTGTTATCCGCCAGCCATGGCACGCCGCCACAGTGATCGTAATGGCCATGCGAAAGAACCACGGCGGTCAATTGCGTTAAGTCCACGCCCATTTGCGCAGCGTTAAGTATGAAGCTGTCGTCCGGCCCGGTATCAAACAGTATGGTGGTGGTTTCATCCTGAACTAACAGACTTAATCCAGGCTTTGCCCGTAGTGATTTATCTGCGCTCGCAGCGCGCCTGTTTTCAAGCAATACCGTGAGGGTTAATGCCATGCCTGACTCCAGTATTAAAACGGCATACTGTAATACATGACCGTTGAGAGCGCTGTGACCGCAGCGCTCTTTGTGGTGACTTAGTGGTGATAGTCATGGCCGTCATCATCGGAGTGATGGTGACGATGCCGCCACGCATGCTGGTTCTCCCTTTGCTCGTGCTCCTGGCGTTCATGCTCTTTATCACGGTTGGCTTCACGGTTTTTGTGATTAGCGATCGCCGTGGCAACTGCTGCGGCCCCAATACCAGCGGCGGCTGCAGAAAGATAAGGATGTTCGGCACAGCCCGACAAACTAGCCATAATAACCAAGGTGGAAATCAGTTTTTTCATTGTGGCGATATCCGTTATTCGCGCACAATTTTGCCCGCATTCCCGGCATCGCTGTCATTCCAGCTACCGCGACCATTCGTTTTAATGGTGTAAGTGGCATAGCCGACACGGAAGGTCATCGTATCCTGATAGGTATTTACGTCACGCACTTCATTACCATTGACGTACACGCTGGAACCCTCGACGTGAATATCAACGCTGCGTTGGCCATTGGAAAATTTTGCCACGTAATTTCCGCTGAATTTGCCGTAAATACCGGCATTGTCCCGGTCAGCGCTATTTTGCTGCTCATCACCATGACGATGATGACGGCTCTGCTGGCTGTTGCCGTTTTCAATAAAGCCATGATCGCGGTTCCACTGATAGGATTTATTGATATCGCAGCCATTGAGTTCACTCATTTGCGTACAACCTGAATGTTCATACTTTTTCTGCATTGCCGGGGTAATTGCGCATGCCGCTGTGGCCGTTGTCAGGCCGAGGACAAAGAGAGCCAGCAGACGTTTTTTCATTTTTTGCTCACTATCATCATTAAGTTTATTTATAGGAATACGAACTGTTTGAATGTCATGTTTACGACGACGGCAGTCTCCCATTAAATATTAATGACGCATACCAGGGGGAATCCTAATTTATATTAATGGCGAGCTTGTAGGTGCTGTAATATGCAACATTATAAGTAGGTGAATTACGTATTTCATACAAGTAAGACAAACCGCTTAATGGTATTTACTTTTTAATAAACTGTTTAAAGAAATACTAATATTGACATTAACGGAAGGCACGCAGGCTTGTAAATGTACAGGCCCGCGTGGAGCGTGTTGTCCGCAATATTCATACACAGCGTATGATGGACATTTTATTCAACACAAGACAACGTTACCCTTGCGCGGGGATCTGTACGCGGTGCTGCCTGGCCTGAACCTCATGGGCATATGAATGACCGTTATTCATTGACTGGTGAACGACCATCGCTTTTTCATGTTTATTCATTTGTGAAAAGGGGCGTGCCTGGGATGGCGTTGGCGTTGGCGTTGAATTATTCATCTGTGCGACGTGTTCTTGCGCCATCTGTTGATGTGCAGGGGCACTGCTGTTATTCATCATTTCATGGGCTGCTGCGGCCTGCTGATGCATTTTGGGGGTGTCTGCCGCATTAACGCCAGCTGAAATAAAAAACGCGATAGCGAAAAAAGAGGATATCTTATTCATCATATTTCTCCTGTATGGGTTTACAGAAGAAATTATAATTAGTGAGGGCCGTCAGCGGCGTGACAGGAGTATGACGGTTATGTCAGAGAATCGGTGATGGCATATATACCGGTCGTACTTCAAGTCGCATGTGCGTTGGCTGCGCTCGTTCACCCAGTCATTTACTTAAGTAAGTGAATGGGGATTCCCTCTCTTGCCGCCTTCCTGCAACTCGAATTATTTAAGATATAAAACGCCATCACCATAAATTACATCGCATGCTTGGGCAGCGTCAGAATAAAACGGGTGGCCAGCTGATCGGATGTCACCGAGACTTTTCCCTGATGGGCGATAACAATCGATTTCACAATCGCCAGGCCAATACCGCTGCCTTCGCCTTTACGCTGCCGTGAAGGGTCAATCCGATAAAACCGATCAAAGAGTCGTGGTAGATGCTGTGGGGGAATGGGGGGGCCGGGATTTTCCACGACTATCTGGACCAGGCCATCCGCCTCTTTCACCCGCACGGTTACCGACTCGCCTTTTGGCGTGTAGCGCATGGCATTTGAAAGCAGATTACTCATTGCCCGGCGTAGCATTAACGGATCGCCTGACACCCAGCATGCGCGTCCTTCAAAACGTAAGGCAACCTCACGCTCTTCTGCCCAGGCTTCGAAAAAGTCGAACACTTTACCAACCTCATCGGCCAGATTAAGCGCTGTCTTTTCCGGGATAAGCTGATTGTTATCAGCCTGCGCCAGAAACAACATATCGCTTACCATTTTCGACATACGACCAAACTCTTCAAGATTGGAATACAGCACGTCTTCCAGCTCTTTTTGGCTACGGGGTTGGCTGAGCGCAATTTCCGTTTGCGTGACCAGGTTGGTTATTGGCGTGCGGATCTCATGGGCAATATCCGCCGAGAAGTTCGACTGACGTTTAAATACATCCTCGATGCGTTCGATCATGTGATTAAATGAACTTACCAGTTGTTCCAGTTCAATAGGGACCGCTTGCGGATCGAGGCGCACATCAAGATCTTTTGACGTGATATTTTGGATGCGGCGGCTGACATTACGGATCGGTTCATGGCCTTTATACACAGCGAACAGCACGATAAATACAATCATCATGCTAATCAGCGATGCCGTCATAATCAGTTTGTTTTTCAGGTCGTTAATATAGTGCAGATGAAAATCGATCGATAACGCCAGATACAGCGTATACGCCGCTTTTCCATCAGTCAGCTTTCCTACCGGCAGGCGAATCATTCGCCAGTTAGACGACGTTTTCTGTCCGTGAATATGTTTGGGCGTTTGCAGTGTTGGGCCGGATATAATAAAAACATCATTGGCATGGGCATTTTTATCTGGCCTTGCGCTGGCGATAAATTGCCGGAGATCCGGCGCATTTGGTGAATGAAAAATGGCTTTCTGCTTGCTATCTTCCAGAGAAATAATGACGTTCGAGTAACCCTCAACTACGTTTTTTAGCGTTTCCAGGCGGCGTGATTCTGGCTCGTTGGGTTGATTAATAATCCGCTCCAGCGTGGCGCTGATCTCTTGTAAATCATTGATGTCCTGCTCGGCGAAATGGACCTTCACGGAGTGGATCATTATCCATGCAAAGGCGAAAAATGAAGCGATTGTCGCCAGACTGATAAAAAAGGTCAGTCGTGTCGCCAGAGAAAAAGGGCGTCGCCATCGTTTACTGGGCATCAGGAACCTCAAGCATATATCCCACGCCGCGCACGGTCTGAATCAGTTTCGGCTCAAAGTCGTTATCAATTTTGGCGCGCAGACGCTTAACGGCGACGTCGATAGCATTGGTATCGCTGTCAAAATTCATATCCCAGACCTGGGAGGCGATCAGCGAACGGGGTAAAACTTCCCCTTGATGACGCAGGAAAAACTCAAGCAGCGTAAACTCTTTGCTGGTCAGGGTAATACGCATACCGCTACGGGTGACTTTTCTGCTGACCAGATCGACCATTAAATCCGCGACCTGAAACTGGCTTTCGACAATCACCGCCGCCCCCCGGCGCAGCAGCGTTCTGACCCGCGCCAGCAGTTCGGCGAAGGCGAACGGTTTGACCAGATAATCATCAGCGCCTAATTCCAGACCCTTAACCCGATGTTCAATGGTACCCAGCGCGGTGAGGAGAAGAATGGGCATCCCTTTATTAGCGGAACGCAGCATCCGCACGATATCCCAGCCGTTTACATCTGGCAGCATGATGTCGAGTATGAGCAGGTCGTAATCGCCGGTCATCGCCAGGTGATACCCGTTCAGGCCGTTATCCGCTAAATCCACGACAAAACCCGCTTCCGTCAGGCCTTTCGTCAGGTATTCACCGGTTTTTTTCTCATCTTCGACTATCAACACCTTCATCGCATTCTCCTTCTCACACGGGTTGTGCGGACTTTCAATTCTAGGGAAGCGGGATCGGATAGCAATCGGTTATTGGGAAAATGACAGTTTTGTCATTTTCCTGTCACCGCTTAAACAGAGTCACTTCGTTAAAGTACAACACTATAAATTCCTACATTTTTTAGGGGCATCAGTCCGGTCAGGACGAGAAGAACTATGAGCAAATTTAAGCTTCTTACCCTCAGCGCTGTATTCGTTCTCGCCGGTTGTTCATTGATGCCGGACTATCAGCGTCCGACATTGCCTGTGCCGCAGCAATTCTCCTTAAGCCAGAATGCCCTGGTTTCTGCACCGGTGGGATATCAGGACACGGGCTGGCGGACCTTCTTCGTTGACTCCCAGGTAAAGGCGCTGATTGGCGAGGCGCTGGTCAATAACCGTGATTTACGTATGGCAGTGCTAAAAGTTCAGGAAGCGAGAGCGCAATATGGCGTCACGGACGCTGACCGCTATCCGCAAATCACGGCAGGTTCCAGCGGTACTTACAGCGGCAAATTAAAAGGCGATAGTCGCACCAACCGCGAATTTGAGACCGGGCTGAATCTCAGTTTCGATCTGGACTTCTTTGGTCGGCTAAAGAATATGAGTGAAGCCGAGCGACAGAACTTCTTTGCCAGCGAAGAGGCGCATCGGGCGGTGCACATCTCATTAATTTCCAACGTATCGCAAAGTTATTTCAATCAGCGTCTGGCTTATGCGCAGCTGCAAATTGCCGAAGAAACGCTGCAAAACTATCAGCGTTCTTACGCTTTTGTTGAAAAGCAGTTGCTGACCGGAAGCACCAACGTACTGGCGCTGGAACAGGCACGGGGCGTGATTGAAAGCACGCGCAGCGAAATTGCGAAGCGTAAAGGTGAACTGGCGCAGGCGAACAACGCGCTGCAACTGTTGCTGGGTACGTACGGGAAATTACCCAACGACCAGATGCGCAGCAGCGGGGATATCAAACCCGTGACGCTGCCGCCATCGCTCTCGTCGCAAATACTGTTGCAGCGCCCGGATATTTTGGAAGCTGAACACGAATTAATGGCGGCGAATGCCAATATCGGCGCCGCTCGGGCAGCGTTTTTCCCGTCGATTACCTTGACCAGTTCAGTTTCCAGCAGCAGCAGCGATCTCTCCAGTTTATTTAATGCCACCAGCGGCATATGGAATTTTGTCCCCAAAATAGATATTCCCATTTTTAACGCTGGACGTAATCAGTCCAATCTCAACCTCGCTGAAATTCGCCAACAGCAGTCGGTGGTGAATTACGAACAAAAAATTCAGAACGCGTTTAAAGAAGTGGCGGATGCGCTGGTGTTACGTCAAAGCATTGCCGATCAAATTAGCGGTCAGCAACGCTACCTGGCGTCATTGCAAATCACCTTACAACGCGCCAGAGCGCTTTATCAAAATGGTGCGGTTAGCTACATCGAAGTCCTGGACGCTGAACGTTCTTTATTCGCTACCCAGCAATCGCTGCTCGATCTTAATTACGCCCAACAGGTTAATGAAATTAAGCTGTTTGCTGCCTTAGGCGGCGGTTGGGTGGAGTAATCCTTAATATTAACTTTTCAGGAGCATCAAGTATGAATACTACCGCCAAAGCCGTGTTGTTTAGCTTTTTCTCTGTGGTCATGTTTAACGCTCAGGCCAATGAGCATCAACATGGCGAGATGATGAATATGCAGCCTGCGGCCCAACAGGAAGACGTCATTAGCGCCACCGGGGTGATTGACGCTATTGATAAAGAAAATAAAAAAATCACGATCAAGCATGATCCCATTCCCTCAGTGAACTGGCCTGCCATGACGATGCGTTTTACGCGGGTTGCCGACACCAAGGCTGACGATATTAAACCCGGCGATAAGGTTGCGTTCACGTTTGTTCAGCAGGGAAATCTCTCTGTGTTACGCGATATTCACATCAGTAAATAACGTTCTCGCTGGTCTCTTTTATTCTTGCCCGGATTCTTCGAAATGCGGGTGAGACTATCGCGCAATGGAAATCACTATGGCGTCTTTAAATATTAAAAATACCGCGCTTATTCTCGCTGGCATGATTGCCGGTGGGGTTATTTCTGTCGGTATTTATACTTATTATTCATCAGCAAACGTAACGGCTGAAACCGGGCAGGCTTCGCAAAAAGAAGCCAGAAAAGTGTTGTTCTGGTATGACCCCATGTACCCGAACACGCGCTTTGATAAGCCGGGTAAATCACCGTTTATGGATATGGATCTTATCCCAAAATATGCCGATGAAGAGACCGCGAGCGCGTCAGCGCCTGGCGTGCGTATCGATCCTACTCAGACCCAAAATTTGGGTCTGAAAACAGAACCTGTGCGCCGTGGCCCGCTGCACTATGCGCAAACTTTCCCGGCTAACGTGAGCTATAACGAATACCAGTTTGTTATTGTCCAGGCCCGCTCCGCAGGTTTTATCGAGAAGGTTTACCCGCTAACCGTGGGCGACAAAATTAAGCAAGGTGCGCCGCTTATCGATCTGACGATTCCCGACTGGGTTGAGGCGCAGAGCGAATATTTGTTACTGCAGGAGACCGGCGGCAGCGCGACGCAGGTGGAAGGGATTCTGGAGAGATTACGTCTGGCCGGTATGCCGGAAGCGGATATTCAGCGTTTAAAATCGACGCGTAAAATTCAGACCCGCTTTACCCTGAAAGCTCCTATTGATGGGGTGATTACCGCATTCGATTTGCGTACCGGCATGAACATTTCCAAAGACAATGTGGTCGCGAAAATTCAGGGGATGGACCCGGTATGGGTCAGCGCGTCGGTCCCGGAATCTATCGCCTGGCTGATCAAAGACGCCTCGCAATTTACCATCACCGTGCCCGCCTGGCCGGATAAGCCTTTTACCATTAGCAAGTGGAATATCTTGCCAAGTGTTGATGCCACCACGCGTACGTTGCAGATCCGTTTGCAGGTCAATAACCCTGACGAGGCGCTCAAGCCGGGGATGAATGCTTACCTGCAACTGAAAACGCAAAGTGAACCGATGCTGCTGATCCCCTCAAAGGCGTTGATTGATACAGGCTCCGAGCAACGGGTGATCACCGTCGATAACGAAGGTCGATTTGTACCGAAGCAGGTTGCGGTATTCCATGAATCTCAAGGGCTGACGGCTATCCGCTCAGGCCTGACTGAAGGTGAAAAAGTGGTTTCCAGCGGTCTGTTCCTGATTGATTCCGAGGCGAATATCTCTGGCGCACTGGACCGTATGCGCGCGCAAAACAGTGCTGCGCAAGACGCATCTGCAAAGCCAGCCCAGGCGACCCATTCACACTGAGGACATGATAAATGATTGAATGGATTATCCGCCGTTCGGTGGCAAACCGTTTTCTGGTGATGATGGGGGCGCTGTTTCTCAGTATTTGGGGAACCTGGACCATCATCAATACCCCGGTTGATGCGTTGCCCGATCTCTCTGATGTTCAGGTGATCGTCAAAACCAGCTATCCAGGGCAGGCACCGCAAATCGTTGAAAATCAGGTGACTTACCCGCTGACCACCACCATGCTGTCGGTACCGGGCGCGAAAACCGTGCGTGGTTTCTCGCAGTTTGGTGATTCCTATGTGTACGTCATTTTCGAAGATGGCACCGATCCTTACTGGGCGCGCTCGCGCGTACTGGAGTATCTCAACCAGGTTCAGGGGAAATTACCAGCAGGGGTCAGCGCGGAGATGGGACCGGACGCCACGGGCGTCGGCTGGATCTTTGAATATGCGCTGGTCGATCGCAGCGGTAAACACGATCTGGCAGAGTTACGTACTCTTCAGGACTGGTTTTTAAAGTATGAGTTAAAAACGATTCCGAACGTGGCAGAGGTGGCCTCGGTAGGCGGCGTGGTTAAACAGTACCAGGTTGTTATCGACCCGATGAAGCTGACGCAATATGGCATCAGCCTGGCGGAGGTGAAATCTGCACTGGATACGTCGAATCAGGAGTCGGGCGGCTCGTCTGTTGAGATGGCTGAAGCGGAATATATGGTCCGTGCCAGTGGGTATCTACAAACGCTTGATGACTTCAATAATATCGTCCTGAAAACAGGGGCCGACGGTGTACCTGTTTACCTGCGCGATGTTGCACGTGTGCAGATTGGACCGGAAATGCGCCGTGGGATCGCCGAACTGAATGGCGAAGGCGAAGTGGCGGGCGGGGTGGTAATTCTGCGTTCCGGTAAAAATGCGCGTGAAGTGATCTCCGCCGTTAAAGCCAAACTCGACACGCTGAAAAGCAGCCTGCCGGAAGGCGTCGAGGTAGTTACAACATACGATCGCAGTCAGCTCATCGATCGCGCTATTGATAACCTGAGTTATAAGCTGCTGGAAGAGTTTATCGTTGTTGCGCTGGTGTGCGCGCTGTTCCTGTGGCATCTGCGCTCGGCGCTGGTGGCGATTATTTCCCTGCCGCTGGGACTGTGTATCGCGTTTATCGTGATGCATTTCCAGGGGCTGAACGCCAATATCATGTCGCTTGGGGGCATTGCCATTGCCGTCGGGGCGATGGTCGATGCCGCGATCGTGATGATTGAAAACGCCCATAAGCGGCTAGAAGAGTGGGGACATCAGCATCCCGATGAAAAACTGGATAACGCAACGCGCTGGAAGGTCATTACCGATGCCTCGGTAGAGGTCGGCCCGGCATTGTTCATCAGCTTGCTGATTATCACCCTGTCATTTATCCCTATTTTCACGCTTGAAGGACAAGAGGGGCGACTGTTCGGCCCGCTGGCGTTCACCAAAACGTATGCCATGGCAGGCGCGGCGTTTCTGGCTATTGTCGTCATTCCGATCCTGATGGGATTCTGGATCCGTGGCAAAATACCGGCGGAAAGCAGTAACCCGCTTAACCGTTTTCTGATCCGTATTTATCATCCGCTGTTGTTGAAGGTGTTGCATTGGCCTAAAACCCCCCTGTTGGTGGCGGTGCTTTCAATACTGACGGTTATCTACCCGCTGAATAAAGTCGGTGGTGAATTCCTGCCGCAGATTAACGAAGGCGATCTGCTGTATATGCCTTCAACTCTGCCGGGGATTTCGGCGGCGCAGGCGGCGGATATGCTGCAAAAAACCGACAAGCTGATCATGACCGTTCCGGAAGTGGCGCGCGTGTTTGGTAAAACCGGTAAGGCAGAAACCGCAACGGATTCCGCGCCGCTGGAGATGGTTGAAACGACGATCCAACTGAAGCCGCAGGATCAGTGGCGGCCGGGGATGACGATGGACAAAATCATCGCCGAACTCGACAAAACCGTGCGCTTGCCAGGGCTGGCGAATCTGTGGGTTCCGCCTATTCGTAACCGTATCGACATGCTTTCTACCGGCATCAAAAGCCCGATTGGGATAAAGGTGTCAGGTAACGTTCTGGCTGATATCGACGCTACGGCAGAACACATCGAAGAGGTAGCCAGAACCGTGCCGGGCGTCGCTTCGGCGCTGGCTGAGCGCCTGGTGGGAGGGCGCTATATTAACGTGGATATTAATCGGGAGAAAGCGGCCCGCTACGGCATGACCGTCGGTGCGGTACAGTTGTTTGTCACCTCAGCGGTCGGAGGCGCGATGGTGGGCGAAACGGTGGAAGGGATTGCACGTTATCCGATTAACCTTCGTTATGCGCAGAGCTATCGCGATAGCCCGGAAGCGCTGCGTAATCTGCCCATTCTGACGCCCATGAAGCAGCAAATCACGCTGGCTGATGTTGCTGATGTGACAGTGGTTTCTGGCCCGTCGATGTTAAAAACCGAAGATGCACGACCCACCAGTTGGATCTATATCGACGCCCGCGACCGTGACATGGTTTCGGTGGTGAACGATCTGAAAAAAGCGATCGCTGAAAACGTACAGTTAAAGCCGGGGACCAGCGTGGCGTTTTCCGGGCAGTTCGAGCTGCTTGAACGCGCCAGCCATAAGCTCAAACTGATGGTACCGATGACGCTGATGATTATTTTTGTCCTGCTTTATCTTGCTTTCCGTCGCTTTGGTGAAGCGCTGCTGATTATCACCAGCGTGCCCTTTGCGCTGGTAGGGGGCATCTGGTTTCTCTACTGGATGGGGTTTCATATGTCGGTTGCGACCGGAACCGGATTTATTGCCCTGGCTGGCGTTGCCGCAGAGTTTGGCGTAGTGATGCTGATGTACTTGCGCCACGCTATTGAAGCCGAGCCTGCGCTGGAAAATCCGCAAACCTTTACAGCGGATAAGCTGGATGAGGCGTTGTATCACGGCGCGGTGCTGCGTGTGCGTCCGAAAGCGATGACCGTGGCAGTGATTATCGCGGGCTTGTTGCCAATCTTGTGGGGAACAGGGGCTGGCTCAGAAGTCATGAGCCGTATTGCCGCGCCGATGATTGGCGGCATGATTACCGCGCCATTGCTATCGCTATTTATTATTCCGGCAGCCTATAAGCTGATGTGGCTGCACAGGCATCGTAGCCAAAAGTAATGCCTTGAAGCGCTCGCCTGCGTCGGTTTTGTTGCCGAAGCAGGCGTTGCGTTATGCCGCCAACGCTTTCACGCGTTTGCGGTACTCGCCCGGCGTGCAGCCAAATCCCCGTAAAAAGACTTTGTAAAATGAAGATTCGCTGGCGTATCCCACCGACTCGGCAATAACGATCAACGGCTGCGATCCGCGTGACAGCATCTGGGCGGCGAACTGCAGGCGCAGCTCGGTTAACACCGCCAGCGGCGTGGAGTTTGATACTTCACGGAATAGCTGCGCGAAGCTGGCTCGTGACATATGTGCCCGCTTTGCCAGTTCTTCGACAGTCCACGGAAAAGCTGGTGACTCCAGCATCATGAAGACAACGGCCCCAAGCCTTGGGTGCAACAGTAAATTCAGCACATTTTTAGCGGGTGTAGGCTGGGTTAACCACTCGCGAACGGTTAACGCGAACAGCGTAGCGCATTGCTGGCTGCAAACGATGTTGGAGCCTGGCTGATCGTTGATGTATTCCTGCTGCAGCAGCGCAATCATGGCCTTCAGCCAGTGGCTAACCGGACTGTTATCTTCTGGTGCCAGTAATAATACTTCCGGAAGCGCGGTTAAAAAATAACGTGAAGATGCCTGCAATCGCAGGCTGCCGCAGACAATATGCGTTTGTTCTTCTCCTGTCTGGCACAGCCGATGCGCGGAGTTTTGAGGCAGAATGACTATTGTTCCAGGACGTAACGTAGAAGACGTTCCGTCAGGCATATCCAGTTGAGCGAATCCCTGGGTTACCGTATGCCAGCGGATAACGGACAACTCACCCGCTGCATGCGGCAGTTGCCAGTCCCTGCTCAGTAGGCAATTTTGATCAATCGAGCCCTGCGGGTCGTTAAGCATAAGTAATCGGCTAAGTGCATCCATAAAGACTCCTGAGCAGTTTTTGTTGATGCTGATCGTGATAAAAATAACGCTGTTATTCATTATTTTATAAATAAATTTATGGTGTTAGTTTATTGTCTCGGCGGGGTAAGTGGAAGGGGGTGAGTAGTTATTTAGACGAATTGACAATAATTGGCGCGTTATGGATACCTTGTTCAAGCAACGTTAAACCTATACTTCAGTTCAACAAACGAACAGTGACATGACGGAGAGAGAGCATGAATCAGTATCAGGCGATTATTATCGGATTTGGCAAAGCGGGTAAAACGCTGGCGGCTACCCTGGCGAAAACGGGCTGGCGAGTGGCGATTATTGAACAGTCAAACACCATGTATGGCGGGACATGTATCAATATCGGCTGCATTCCAACCAAAACCCTGGTACACGATGCTGAACTTCAGCGTGACTTTGCTGCGGCGATGCAGCGCAAGGCCTCCGTTGTCAGCTTTCTGCGTGATAAAAACTTCCATAATCTTGCCGATCTGGAAAATGTGGATGTGATTGAAGGTCGCGCTGAATTTATTGATAACCATACAGTACGGGTCGTGCAGCCAACAGGCGCGATTGAGCTTAGCGGCGAAAAGATCTTTATTAATACCGGCGCACAGGCAACGATGCCAAACGTGGAAGGGTTAATGACCACACCGGGCGTGTTTGACAGCACCGGGTTGTTAAATTTGACGCAACGTCCGGAACGTTTGGGGATTTTGGGTGGCGGTTATATTGGTATTGAATTCGCATCAATGTTTGCCAACTTCGGCAGTAAGGTCACCATTTATGAAGCAGCCCCACTGTTTTTAGCTCGCGAAGATCGGGATATTGCCGAAGCTATCGCCAACATTTTACGCGATAAAGGGGTTGAGATTATCCTTAATGCCAAGGTACAGGCGGTTTCATCCCATGACGGCGCGGTGCAGGTGCAAATGCCGGAGGGCACCCAGACTGTGGATGCGCTGCTGGTGGCATCGGGACGCAAACCGGCAACTGAAAATCTGCAGTTGCAGAAAGCGGGTGTGGACGTCAACGAGCGCGGTGCCATTGTGGTGAATAAATATCTGCGTACTTCGGCAGACAATATCTGGGCCATGGGCGATGTGACGGGGGGATTACAATTTACTTATATCTCGCTGGATGACTTCCGTATTGTGCGCGATAACCTGTCAGGCGAGGGATTGCGTAACACCGGCGATCGCCAAAACGTACCGTATTCTGTCTTTATGACGCCGCCGCTTTCCCGCGTGGGGATGACTGAAGAACAAGCTCGCGCCCGCGGCGCGGCGGTACAGGTAGTGACCCTGCCTGTCGCGGCTATCCCGCGTGCAAGGGTGATGGATGACACCCGCGGCGTGCTTAAAGCGGTGGTCGATAGCGAAACGAAACAGATATTAGGCGTATCGCTACTGTGTGTGGATTCTCATGAGATGATTAATATCATTAAGACCGTTATGGATGCTGGTTTACCTTACACGACATTGCGCGATCAACTATTTACTCATCCGAGCATGAGCGAATCACTAAACGATCTGTTCTCTCTTATAAAATAATAATAATATAGTCTGCATGATTGCCCCACCTGTCTGGGGCTTTTTTTATTATTTATAAAGTAATACTGATGAACAGTTATTCTGGCGTTATGGAGGAAATAAGATAAGCCACAATGTTTTATTCTATTGCGAGTGAAATCACTTGTTAATGGAAATAGAAATGAACATGCTTAAAACTTCATTATTGTTAACTGCTTTACTGACCGCGCCGGTGACATTTTCTGCACTGGCACAACAGCCGGTCGAAGTGGCCCGCGTCAGCGTGTCGGCAATTGCCGCGGCACCTTCTGTTGTTGAACATGCAATCGCAAAGCTGGCGCAGGAAAAGAATGCCACTTCCTGGAAAATCACCTCAATGCGCATTGATAGCAGCACTCACGCAACGGCAATTTTGTACAAGTGAGGAGAGTCTGAATGGAAAAGTATCTGCGTTTACTCAGCAAGGGCGATAGAATTGGATTAACATTGATTCGCCTGAGTATTGCCATTGTTTTTATCTGGATTGGCTTATTGAAATTTGTACCTTACGAAGCCGATAGCATAACGCCATTTGTTGCCAATAGTCCGGTGATGTCATTTTTTTATGAACATCCAGAAGAGTATAAGCAGCATTTAACCCACGAAGGTGAGTTTAAACCGCAGGAGCGGGAATGGCAGAAAGCAAATAACACGTATACGTTCTCTAATGGCCTGGGCGTAGTCGAAGTGCTTATCGCATTGCTGGTACTGGCTAATCCTGTTAGCCGTTGGTTGGGATTAATTGGTGGCGTCCTGGCTTTTGCCACGCCGATTGTGACTTTATCATTTCTAATTACCACACCAGAAGCATGGGTAATGCCGCTGGGCGATTTGCACCACGGTTTTCCGTACTTGTCCGGAGCAGGGCGTCTGGTGTTGAAAGACACATTAATGCTGGCGGGAGCGGTGATGATCATCGCGGATTCATCCCGATCTATTATTAAGCAAAACTATTGAATTTTTAACGTTGTACCCTCTGTAAGACAGTATGCCTCTATAGTTCGATACGGTAATTACCGGGCCAGCATGATGCTGGCCTTTTTTCTGCCCTAAAGTAAATTTATTTTACAGATGAAATAAAATTATTCACTTTTTCACAATATCAATTCGGAGTTATATACCTGGTTAATGATATCGTGTCTTAAGTATTTTCTCTTCTTCTTGCGATAGCGCGTCAGTCCGCATAGTGCCTGGTGCTTCCTTCAAAACCCCTTCATTTCCATCAATTTTTTTTCTCTGTCATTCTTGCTATTTTTTATCTCAAAATGACATCTCAAAAAATTTTATTATTCTCTTTTGTTATAGTAAGCCAACAAGATCATGTGGTTTTAGGCATGGCTTCAGCTAGAATTAACTTTGATTAAATGTTTTTACGTATCAATAAATGGCTAAAGATAGTTAAAAACTTAATTTTTAACCAACTGTTCGACATGGAATCCACTATGGTAATTAAGCACCAGGGGTGGATGCTGATCTCGCATTTTGTGAGTAACCAAAAGCGGGACATATCTTAAATATGGAAATAAGGGTTTTAGAATGAGCTTTGGATTAGCAAAGGACAACAAGTTTGAAATCATAGCTACCCTTCGTGAAGAGCTGCACAAGAAAACGAAACTGGAAGTGTTATGTGAAAACAATAGTGTCATCACGCAGTTAGAGAAGATTGATTTCGAGCGGTTTGTCATCTCCGGACACGAAGACATGGTTCCTGAAAAGGTCCAGTACTTTATCCTGCACAGCGAAAGTGGGATTGTAAAATTTAGTGCCAGATTTGAACAAGCCCTATCAGCAGGTGAGGAAGGAGGACTCTCCTACTTCATCCCTGATATGATTTTCTTTGCTCAGCAGCGACAAAATCAGCGTTTTTCCTTCCTGAAGGGTTACGACTTTTTCTGTTTTGGTCGTTACAAAAACGGAGAAAACTATTCTCTGAAAATTAAAAATATCTCGCAGGGCGGTTGTGCATTAATTGTTAAAGATGTGAATTCCCGTTTTCTTTATAAAGATGCGGTGATTAAAAATGCCGCACTGGATTTTGATACGTTTGGCAGTTTACAACTGGATTTAAAAGTGATCGATGTCGTCATGATCAATGAATTTGATGAGGATAATCAATTGTATGCCTGTCATCAGATCTCATGTGAGTTCGATTTTAAAAATCGTCGTGAAGAGGCTGAAGTCGAGAAGATTATTATTAAATTTTTGATGAGTAACAAGATTAGAAGCTTATAAGGGGCGATGAACAGGATGTTGATGTGTGGCAGTGATAATTTTGTGGGCAACGGTTTGTTTGCCTACCTGACAAGTAAACATGTACCGATACAAACATTCCAGTTTGAGGATATGTTGCATCAGTCATCATTATGCCAGCATCAAACCATAGTGTTTAATATCATTGATAATGAACAACCATGTTCAGCTATCGTGCAATTTTTGAATAAAAACCGCTTCAAGTTTTATAATAACATCGTGGTAATTGTTGCTGATAGTTTGGTGGCGAAATTATGTGTAGAGTTATTATATATTGAAAAAACGATAGTTTTGACGGAGAAATCTTCACTGCGCGATTTCGGTCAACTGGCGTCGTTAACGGCCGGGAAATGGAATCCCCGGCTGTATCGTTCGCAGAAAAGATTAACCGAGCGAGAACAGCAGATTCTGAATTTATTGGTAAACGGGTATACCGCCAGAGAAATTTCGGAGTTAGTTAGCCTGAATTATAAAACTATCCAGGCGCATAAAATGAGGGTCGTCGCTAAGCTGGGACTGACCAATACCTCTGAATTAAATAAATTAATTGTCAGATTTACCCATCGTATGTCTTTTTTACCCTAACCTGGCCATGCTTTTCTGATGTAACACACTTACTAGTAGATACAATTCGGGAGTGATATTGACTGGTTTTTAATTTTTATGATTTGTTGAGGGAGAGAGGAATGTTTAATTCTAGTGAGGTGTTAACCGCGCTTGAAAAGGCATTGAATACCAGTCAGCTTTATATGGTTTATCAACCAATTTTTAATTTGCGTAATCAGCGTATTAGCGGGTTTGAAGCATTAATGCGTTGGAATAGCCCTCAGATGGGGATGATCTCTCCCGATATTTTTATTACCCTACTGGAAGACAGCGGCAATATCATGTCAATTGAAGATATGGTTACCCATACTCCCTGGGATGTGGCAACCCGTTGGCCTGAGTCCCTTGTATTGTCCGTCAATATTTCCGCGCTTGAATTCTGCGATCCGCTGTTACCCCAACGCGTTAGAAAAAACCTTACTGTATGTGGTCTCCCGCCCCATCGATGCCAGATAGAGGTCACGGAAACGTCGCCGCTGTGCGACGGTCAGGTTGCGGCTAAAAATATGACGGAGCTGAAGGCGATTGGGGTCAAAATTGCCCTTGATGATTTTGGAACGGGCCACGCCAATCTTAACTATCTGTTGAAATATCCTTTTGATACCTTAAAAATTGATAAGGAATTTATCGCCGGCATTGAACCCGATACCCGCTCAACAAAGATTGTTGAGGGTATTATTTCACTGGCGCACAATTTTGGTATTGAAGTTCTTGCCGAAGGGGTGGAAACCCAGTCCGAACTGGACCGACTGATGCAGATTGGTTGTGACAAAATCCAGGGTTTTTTCATTTCTCCCCCGGTGTTGGCAGAAGAGATCCCGTTACTCCTGACGCAGTATAATTCTTAATCTCATCCCTCTCTGTTGTTACCCTAATCTTTGATTGTTTCGCGTTGCCAGAGGGCCGCACCCGCGCTTTTCCTGCCTATAAAAATAAGTCCGTAGGCCTGATACGTTAAGCGCATCAGATAGCTTTGTATCCGGGACTGGCATAAAAAAGCCCCCTGTTAAACAAGGGGCTAGCGAATTTATGTCAGCTTAGAATGATTTCTTAAAGCCAATTGATGCATTAACCGGCGCTTCAACCTGCGACTTGCTGCCACCGTTGCTAAATTGCGTACCCAGTTCTCCGTAAACCTGCAAGTTTCTGTCGATAGACCATGACAGACCGGCTGCAACTTCAGTGCTGGAGTACTGTTGTGAAGACTCAAGCGTGGTGGTGGCTACCGCATTGCTAAAGTGCGTTTTGTCTTTTGACCCCAGCCCCTGCCAGACGTTGACCCTGCCGTAAGGCTGGAATTTGCCATGGTTGGTGTCATAGTCAGCGACCAGACGCACGCCCAGACGGGCGGTAAAGGAATCAGCGGTATCCATTTTGACTTTCGTTTGGGTCACACCATCAAGCCGCCCGTTATCAAAGTCGCTGTATTGATAGATCAACTGAGCCTGCGGTTCCAGACTCCATGCGCTGGCCCCTAAACGGAACGATTTACCCACTTCTGTCGACGCCGTCAGCGTGTTGCCTCTGACGGTATACGAACCGTTGTTGCCGGTCGCCGCCAGGCGGGATTTATGGTTACCGTACTGCAGAACGTTATCAACATACACCCCATCGCCAGAGAACCAGGTGGCGTAGCCGCCGACATAAAACGCGTTGTCGTCGATGTTGCCGCCTTTGCCGTCGCTGCCTGTCTTCGTGCCTTTTACGTTGCTGTCGATATCAAGAATGCTGGTATACATCCCGGCTTTCCAGCTTTCGTTGGCATACATATCGACGCCAACCTGAATGCCCATAGTATGGGTGCTGGTTTGCGTACCAGCCGCATCATCCAGTTTGGTTTTACCGGAGTAGCCAATCATTCTTGCCCAGGCGCGATTGTCTTCATCAATACCCGGTTTAACCTCGTCACCCATACGCTGGTGCATGTTGCCTAACAGGCTAATGTCGCCCTGACGAACGACGCTGGCGAGACCAGAATACAGCATAGTTTCTGGACGATATTCGCTTCTCAGATACCAGTTTTCACCTTGACCCTGAGCGTTACCCGCATGCAGTTGGTACTCAAATGCGCCTGCAGCCATACGATCGGCGGCAAGATGGAAGGCGTCCCGCGACGTTTGTGCCGTAGTGGTTGCACCATTGAGCGCGGTGACCACTTCGATACCATCACCAATGGTTGGTGCGCCGAGACCCGAACCATCGACATCCAACAGCGTACTACCGCTGGCTTTACCACCATCGATAATCAGACGGTCGGCAATGCCTGCGCCGCTGCCATTTTGTGTGGCCGCCATGTTGATAGTCCCTTTTTCGCCAATGTAATCCCCTTTGACGGTTAACGTTGTGCCAGTCTGCTGACCGATGAGTGAGACATCGCCGCCGTTGCTCAGTCCCGCTACCGTCTGGTTGTAACCTTGCGTGTTGAGGGTGGTGTCAGCGACAACGTAGTGGTGTGATGCACCACTCAGAGTGTTGGTATTACCCGCCTGCAGTACACCGTTGGCAATCAGCGTTGCGCCGCTGTAGCTGTTTTCACCATGCAGCTCCGTAACACCGCTGCCGGTTTGATGCAGCTGGCCTTCGCCGCTGATATTACCGGTCAGCGCCAGGGTATCGCTACGATTGACGTTGAGTACGCCGTTATCAACGATATCCCCCTGGATGCTGCCGATATCACCGCCGTTACCCAACTGTAAAACGCCTTGCTCGATGGTAGTGCCACCGGTGTAGGTGTTATCCAGCGTCAGGGTGAGGGAGCCTTTACCGGTTTTGGTCAACTGACCGTTACCTTCGACTTCCGTCAGCAGAGAAACGTTATGTCCGTTGGTATCGAATGTCCCGCCGCCGGATTCCAGGGTCACCTGACGAGCGGTGTCAAACGCTTCGCCATATTTCAGCGTACCACCATTAAAGGTAATTCCCGTCTCTGGCGCGCCAAGGTTGGTATCACCCGCCACCTGCAGCGTACCTGAGGTGATGGTGGTTCCACCGCTGTAGGTATTGTCGCCTGTGAGGATGAGCGTACCGAGATCGCCTTTATTCAGGCCGCCGGTACCGCGGATCACGCTGTCGATAGTCGCGGTGAAGTTAGCGCCGTCTACTGTGCCATCGCCGACGCGAATCAGGGTATTAGCCGTATCAGTGGTAATGGCTTCCCCGCCCACGCGATAACCATCGGTGGCGAACTGTGCGCCACTGATGATGACGTCGCCTTTGCTGTTATCGACGGTGACGTTGCCCGCTTCACCCTGGAAGACGGCGAACGCGGCATCGGTAAACGGTGCATTCAGCGCGCCTTCTGGCGTTGATTCATCCGTAGTCCAGTTGTCATTACCCTGGCTGGATTGCCAGATACCGTCGCCGCCGTTGATGACGCCGTTGTTTTTCAGCTCGCCATTCTCACCGCCGGTGCCGTCCCAGAAGCGCAGCGTCAGCCCGGCATGGTTGACCAGGTTAACCTGGTTTTTAACCGAGGTTTGTACGTACAGGCTGTCCGCAGCTTCCGGCGCGTCGGCAATGTCCATCACATTGTTGGTTAATGTGCCGGTGTAGTTGATGACGCGGTAAACACCAACGTCAAAGCTTCCGCCCGGAGAAGTCTGGATATTGAGCTTACCGTCGAGCGTCAGATCGCCATTCACATCAATCAGGTCATTGAAGGCTCCGCCTGGGGTATAGGCCTGACCAAACTGGTAATCGAGCTGGGCGTTATCGCTGAGCGTCAGTGAACCGGTAGTCAGTTTACCCACACTGTTAATGGCCGCACCCGCGGTAATATGGCCGTCGTCCAGTACATCAACCGCGCCGCCGATAATACCGTTCCCGCCGAGCGTTGCCCCAGATTTCACCGTCACCTGACCGGTCGCGGCAGACTGATTACCGTTGACCAGCAGTACGCCTTCATTGACGTCCGTGGTGCCGGTCCAGGTGTTATCGCCGGTCAGCGTTAACGTGCCGTCACCGATTTTCACCAGGCTGCCGTCGTTGCCGCTGATAATGCCGCTGATGGTATCATCAAGGTGCAGATTACCCAGCGACAATTCTTTATTGCCCAGTTCGACATTCCCCGCGCCGGACAACGAGCCGATAGATGTTGCGCTGTTGACTGCGCTGATATCGACCTTGCCGCCTGCCAGGTTTTTAACGACGGTATTCTCTGCTAACGCCTGGTCCGCAAAGGTCGTCAGTCCGCTGTTATTCACGCTAGCAGTACCACCGCTGGCGTTTTCTTCCAGCGCCAACGTACTGTCTTTTGATACATTAACCGTCGCCTCGCCCGCGGTGGCGTTATCGGTTAACAGCGCTTTCGCTGTGCCCGTCAGGTTCAGTTTTGCGCTCGCGGCGGTGACGTTATCCGCCAGCGTTAACAGGCTGTCGGCGATGTTCATGGTCAGGGATTTCAGGCTGGTCTCTGTTCCGCTGACATTGAGCGTCGCCCCGTTATTGACGTTTACGGTGCTGCTTTCATTGCGACCAAAGGCCCCGGTTTTGCTGACGTTAACCGTCACATTGTTGGCATTTCCGGTACCGGCAATTTCTGTGTCGCCTTTATAGCTGTTCGCGCGATTGAGCGACAGGGTACTGTCCGCATCGCTTGAGCTGCTGGTGACTTTCAGTTTACCGTCGCCGGTAATCTCACCGGTTGGCGTGAAGCCATGTGAATTGAGGTCAAACACCGCCGCGTTATCATTCGCGCCCAGTACAATGGTGCGATTGCTGATCAGATCCGCGCCCATCTGCAGCGTGGAGCCGTTGTTGATAGCCAGGTCGGTTCCGCTCTGACCGAGGTTGCTGTCGGCGGAAATCTGCAGCGTGCCGCCATCAATGCGTGTGCCGCCGCGATACGCGTTATCACCGCTGAGGATCAGACGTCCAAGGTCGGTTTTCACCAGCGTCAGCTTGTCAGTCGTGCTGGCTTCGCGGATGATGGACTCAATGGTCGCGGTATAGTTTTGCCCCGCGCCACCAGCGCCAACGCGCAGCAGCAGTTCACCGGTTCCCGGCGTCTGGCCTGCGTGAGTCGCGTTTTCCGTGGTGGCATAAGCGTTAAGTGCGTCACCTTTAACGACATAGCCATCGGCGTCAAACTGTGCCCCGGAGAAGTTAACTTCTCCCGCGGCGTTATCCACGGTAACGGTGCCACCTTTGGTGGTGAAGACGGCAAAGGACTTCTGCGCCCAAGGTGCGTTACCTTCGCCCGTTGCCGTAGTCCAGTTGTTATCACCCTGACTGCCGATCGCCATCCATTTGCCATCGCCGCCGTCAATTTTGCTGTCGCCCTCAATGCCCGACGCGCCATGACTCTGATTTACGGTCGCTCCGTCCCAGAACTGCAGGGTAACGCCGTTGGCGTTCACCAGGTTGACCTGTTTGTCGATAGAGGTCTGGACAAAAATATTGCTCTTATCCTGACTGTCCGGTATTGCGCCCAGCTCCAGCGTCTGGTTATTCAGCGTACCGCCGTAATTATAGATACGGTACACGCCTGGTCCGAAGTTACCGTCTTGCGAAGTGGTAACATCCAGGGTTCCGTCCAGTTGCAGATCGCCTGCCACGTTTACCAGATCGTTGAGCGCACCGCCTGGCGTAAAGGCCTGGCCCAGTTCGAAAGCGGAGGTCGTCTTGCTGGCAAGCTGCAGATTACCGTTAACAGATAGCGTACCCGCACCGCCGTCACCGGCGCTGATGGTTGTGGCATCGTTCATCAGCACGTTGCCGCCGATAATGCCATTACCGCCAAGTGTGGACGTGCCGCTGACGGTGGTGGTGCCGCGCGCCGCGCTTTGATCGCCATTCACCAGCAGTGTGCCGTTGGTAACGGTAGTGTTGCCGGTATAGGTATTGTTGCCGTTCAGACGGGTAATGCCGCCGCCGATTTGCTGTAGCGCGCCGATACCGGAGATCACACCGTTGAGCAGCACGGTGTTGGCGCGATTAATCGCCAATACGCCGTTGTCGATGATGTCAGACACGGCGCTCACTTCGCCTTCATTTCCACCGTCACCTAACTGCAGCGTACCGGTTTGATCAATGGTGGTAGAGCCGGTGTAGCTGTTGTTGCCGGTAAACACCGTGGTGCCGCCCGCCGCACGTTCAAATTTCCCGTCGCCGCTGATGATCCCGCGATAAATCTGTGCTGCTGAGGTATCCCCCTGAGTATCGAAGATAACCTTGCTGTCTGCGCCCTGGGTGGTGACCTTGTAATCGCCAATGCTTGCGGCAGTGCTGGTTGGCTCGACGTGGTCGCCGGTACGCAGCGTGGCACCATTGTTTACAGCAAGGGTTTCGCTCGCCAGATTCAGGTTTTCAACGATGCGTACATCTGCATTTGACCCGCTGATGGTCAGGGAATCCCAGCCGGTGCCAATGTTGGTACCGGTATTCAGGTTATCGCCAGCCAGCGTACCAATCTTCGCACCTTTTGTATCAGTGAAGGTGAGGGCGTTGCCCGTACCCGCAGCGGTAAGGATGTGGCGCGTTTTATCCAGCGTCACATTGCCGATGTTGGCTTTATTGTTACCGCCAGTACCCGCGAAATTCACTTCGCCAGCATAAGAGCCGCTACGCCAGTTGAAGACGTCCGTACCTTCGCCGGTGTTGATTACGCCGCTGGTAATACCGCCGCTGATATCGACGGTGTCATTGCCTTTACCAGACTGAATTGCCACGGCCGAGTCGTTGATGGCCTGGAGAGTTCCCGTGTTGGTAATGGTTTTACTGCTATCGCCGCTGGCGTCTATTACCGGTGAGGTGGTACTGGCAGAGATAATCTTGCCGCTGTTGGTCAATGCGCTGACGTTTTTCGCGATGATTGCCGAACCACCTGCGCTGTCATGCACGTTGATGTCGGCATTGGTGGTGATACGACCGTCCGTATTGGCGCGAATACCGCTGCCTTCGCTGTTTAGTACCTCAATGGTATAGCCTTTGCCGATGGTTAGATTGCCCGTCACCGCGTCGCCATTGCGTTGTTCAAAGGCGAAGCCGGTACCTTTACCGTTGACGTTAAGGATGTTGTTCAGCCCATCGTTCATGGTCAGCGCCACGCTGGTGCGGATCCCTGGGCCATCGTTGGAGTCGATGGTGACATCACGCAGCGTGATATTGGTGTTGTTGGCATCGTTTTGAATGCCGGCACCGGTACCATCAGCGCGGATCATCACGCTTTGCGCGGCCAGAGCGCCAGCGCCTTCGGCCAGGCGAATACCGTCAGCGGAGCCATCGGTGGTAATGCTGTCGCCAGTCATACCGTTAATCAGCAGGCTTGCCCCTTGGGTCAGCAGAACGCCAGCGGTGCCATCATCAACCTGAATTTTGCCTAGCTTATTAATCTGCGCGCTGGAACCTGAGGCGCGTACGCCGATGCCGTTACTGACATGCAGGGCGTGGGAGGAGTTATTGGTTAAGCTACCGCCTTTTTGAACATCAACCCCGATGCTGTCGACGCTGGCCAGATCGATAATCGATTTGGTATCGAGGATCAGGTTGCCCAGATTCCTCGCCACATAGGCGATCACCGTATTGCCGCTGGCTTCAGAGGTGATCTTCGCGTTTGAGGTGAGAGTCGTGCTTGTAGCAGTGTCCTGCGCAGTACCATTCAACTGATGCGCCTGACCATCCACAACCCCGGCAACGGTTCTTTCACCGGTTAAATTGATGGTGGTTTTATCGCTGATGGTTCCTTTCGCGCCGCCTTCGATAACCAGCGCCGCAGAGTCGGTGCCCTTAACGGTAAAGGTTGCTTCACCGGTATCTACGTTACTGCCAGCACCGGTGGCGAGAACGCCAACAGAATTGTTACCGCTGAGAGTCAGATCCAGGTTGGAAGTGGACTGATCTTTCGGGTTAGTGGTATTACCGGCCAGCAATGCGCCGTTGGCGATACGGAAAATGGTGGTGCGATCCTGACCGTTGTCATTCATCACCGCCTGACCAATATTGGCGGTAGCGCCCTTACCATACAGGTAATAACCAATTTGATCGGTGCTGTTAAATGCGGGGCTACTTAAGCTGTCAACGTTAGCGATGGCGTTATCACGCACGTGGACGCCGATATTACCGGCTTTATCCAGCGTTATGTTGGAATAGACGTTGACCACGGCCTGACCTTTGGCGCCACCTTCCGCCCAGATGGCGTAGTTACGGTTACCTACGCCGCCTTCACCGTCCACCACGATAGAGCCTGTCGCGCTGGTGGTGACTTCGGCATTTTTGTTATTGGCGCTAACGTGGATCCCTACGTTGTTGGTGCCATTAACGTTAATCTTGCCGTCGTTGCGGATTTCCTGATTATTTTCCGCGCCGCTGTCGTGTACGGAGATGCCGTAATTCTTACTGCTGCCCCCTTTAGAACCGCCATTGATCACAATATTGCCGGTATTGAGGACATTGCCCGTGGCATTCCCGACCAAAATCCCCGCGGCGTTACGGACGCCAGTGCCCAGCGTGATAAGGCCGTTGTTAATCACCTCTTTGGCGCTCTTGATCATAATACCGGCGCTCAGGCTGGAACCGCCTGCCATGGTGATATCTTTAGACGAATCGCTTGCGTCGCGACCAAGATAAATAGAGGCATTATGAGCGTTGGTAAAGGTGGCATTCCCGGCGACTTCTACACCATAAGCGGTGCCTTTGCCAAAGGATGCACCGCTTTTACGTCCGTCTACGACGTTAATATCGCCGTTGTTAACCCCTTGCGTATCGTCAGACAATTGCATACCAATCGCCAGCGTCAGCGAAGAGTCGGGGACGTCTTTGCTCCAGGGATCGGCTGCCGAAGCGGTACCAAAGTTATCGGTGGTGATCGCCTGGTTGATGATGCCGTTGTTCGCGATCTGGCTGGTGCCTTGACCTTGCATACCAAATGCGCCATAGCTGTTGACGTTTTGGTTGCCGTCTTTATCGATAAACAGCCCGGAATTGATCATCCTGTTGTTGGTTGCCGTCGCGTCTTTTGCCAGCATGCCAAGCGCCAGGCTCTGCCCGGTAGACGTTCGTAATGCGTTCAGTTCACCAAGGTTTGTGATAACCCCGCCATCAACGGCTTTCATGACGCCATTAATACTGCCGTCAACGGCAAGAATCGCATCTTTGTTCAGGGTGCCGGAGGTGCCTGCGCCGTTGGCGTAGATAGCATGCAGCTCGCCGCGACCAGCAGTCGCGTTATTGGTATGCGATAAGCCGTCTGTCCAGACGTCGTAATCCCAACTGAGCACGTCAGAAGGCTTGCTGGAATTGATCAGACCATCAATCAGCTCGGCGTACTTCGTTTGTGCTGCGGTGACAGTAGTGACTTCATTCGCTTCCAGCCACAGCTGGATTTGGCTGACTTTTTCGCCTTCCGGGTTTTCCGCCGCGTCGCTGCTGTTGCCTAACAGCCAGTCGTTAAATTCGGCCAGCTCTTGCGTGTTGGTGATGTTAAAAGTGCGCTCACCTGTTTCGACTACCTTGCCGTCTGTATCATAGCCGTAGGTCATGAGCGTGACATCATCGCCAAACACGGAGGTTTGCGCTGAGCCGGCGAACGTTTTTTCAGGAATAACCGGGGCGGCGTTAAATTTTATAAAGTTATCGGATTGCCAGTAAACCTGGCTACCCGCGTCCTGAGCCTCCAGCAAGGACGAGTCTTTGGCCAGTAATTCGATGGTATTGGCTTGGTCGCGAACATTGAGCGTGTCGTTGCCCATATCCAGATTGGCCGTGGAGCCATTCGTCGCCAGCGCGATGCCAAATTGTTTGTAGATTTTAGACTGCGTTGGATCGAAAGTGTTTAATGCCGAATCGCCAATTTGTGATTCAGTAAGAAAGTTACTTAACGCGTTGGTATCAAAGACTTTAATCGTTGTTTTTTCGCCGGGGAACGCCGGGTCGTTAATATCAAATTCTGTGCTCTGCGAAGGCGTCGATGATTGGTTGTAAGTCAGGTATTCCGCCAGCTCCTCGGCGGTAGTAATCGTTTTTACGCCCTGGTCAGGGCTGGTGGCCTGCAGAGTGATTTTGCCGGTTTGCAGTAGCTCTCTGATGGTCGTTGATTCAACAACGCCACTTTGCCCCGGGCTGATGGTTGGGATCGCGCCGCTGATATTGAGCGCCTGACCAGCAGTGATATCTTCATATAAGAAACCGTAGTCGTGGATACCCTCATAATCCCCAACAGAAATACCAGTTCCGTAGTCGGCGAAAATATTATGTTCACCGATATCGATAATCGGCGTTGCTGAAGCCTGCATTGAAGCAGCGCTTAATGCACTGGCTGCCAGTACGGCGACAGTTTTACGCGAGCTGCTTTTTTTCTTTCCTTTGGTTAATTCGGAAACGACCACCCAGATACCGAGCGCCGCGTTCCAAATAATACTGTAAACTTTGTTCATATATAACCCTTGTCTACATTACTGTTATGTGTTTGTTAATTCAGTGAGTTGTTGGCTATGGTTGGCACGCGGATGTGCTACCCGGTAATGGATTTTGGAAAATAGGATCTCCTTCCGCGCGATGCGGAATTAAAAATGATCCGAAAGAAAATCTTTTAAGTAATAACCGTGATAATTGTCCTTAAAAAAGTCAGTTACGGCTGGCTATAGTGAGAAATGGTGTACTTGAGCCGGGTGTTATTTTTCCCGAGTTTTCTGGCAATGTTGCTTTTGTACGCCCCGATGGTTTTTTCACTTTTATGTGATGCCCCAGCGATTTGAGTCAGTGACCGACCCTGGGCAAGCATCATCATTACGTTGAATTCGTTTGCTGTGATTTTGTTATTTATTTCTTTGATATTGCTTGGTTTTTTGTTTTGTGAAATACGCGTCACGGTATGCAGTAATCGATCAAGGCTGGCATCTTGATCAAGGAACAGCATGTTCTTCCCGCAAACGGTTTGAAAAATAGAGAAAGTAGCTTCATCTGCCAAAACAATAATTCTTGTTGTAGGGCGTAAAGCCATGTTGCGGATAATCCTGGCATATTTTAAAAAGTCTGAGTTGTCAGGATTAATAATGATGCAATCCGTTTCATAATGGATTATTTTGACGGCAGAAAGCGTCTGAGAGGAGTAGTACGCGATATCAATATATAATGATGAACCACGTAGGATTTCTCGCATGCCTAGCCAGGGATAAATTGATTCACCCAAAAAAATAGCCTTAGACATAACGATCTCCTTGAAATTTTGGTGCAGGCGGTCGCCTCTTTTTTTAGGCTAAAAAAGAGTTTCTTGCGACGCATGAAATGTTAATTAAATCTCGTATAACGTTCTTTGGTTGAACGTATCCTTATTTATTACAGATTCCACAGATATTTTCTGTATTAATTTGAATCATTAACTATTCTTAAAGTAGATATTACACTTTGTTAAAATTTAAGATAAATCGTTTATTTCAGCTCTGAGTAAATGATTGATAGATTTCGCTTATGGATCACACGAATAATGATTCAGTCATTTCTATAAAGACAGGGTATTCCTATTCATACTGGAGGGGATTTATATGAAAAATATTATATTTCAAAGATATAACGATTCTTCTTAATGGGACGATTGGCGAGTGGGAGAATTCTTAATCAAGGCCAGGAAAAAGAGAGAGGGAAAGCGATGGTAGATAGAAATATCGTCTTATTTGCAGTTTTCGACCTGAAAATTGAGTATTTGAGCTTATAATTCTTACTTATTTTAAATGTATAGTGTTTTATGCTATTTTTGTTTTTTGGTGCTTAATTTCCAAATCTCACTTGAAGATGTTGTCTTTACGGATTGCCATCGCTGATGGCGCTTAGCCTGCCAACAGCTCCTGCTCAACCTGTTGCACCTGTTGTTCCAGCGTATTGCGGATTTCCGTAAGCGCCCGTTGTTGATCGGAGAAGTAGGCCTCTTTATCCGTCACGGAGGTGGCAAGGCGCCAGGCGTTTTCTGCTTCCAGTTCGTTAATTTCTTTGAGCAGGGCGTTAATTTGTTCTCTGAGCTGCTGTATTTTGCTGCGTAAATGCTGCAGATCGTTCAATCGATCACTCGCCATCATCGGTTCGAGGCCGCTTTGCAATTGAGTCAGTAGCGCCCGAACGGCGGCAAGGTCGGCATTTTGGCGCGCCTGGTTAAGCTGCACCATCATCTGATGCGCTTTCTCTTTCAGATCGTCCGCCACCACGTCCGGATGACAAAGACGGCTGGCCTGACGCCACAGGCGTTTTAACTCATTACGCTCTTCTGAAGAAAGTCGTTGGTCACGGCTAAAACGATGTTGCGCATCCTGTTGCTGCTCCTGATATTCATCATATTCATGGCTGGCTTCTTCCTGTGCCTGACGGGCTGCGCTGTCGTCCTGGCGAGAAAAGTCGTTTTCCAGCTCACGAATCTCCGCCAGCAGGGCGGTAATAAGCTCCGTTTGTTGCTGAATTCGTTGACGTGTTTCCACCGATTCGCGCGAATCTGAATTCTGGTTTATCCAGAGCTGTTTAAGCCTGGCCAGTTGATCAACGGCCTGGGAAATATAGTGCTGGCAGGATTGATAGTCTTGTTCCCGGCGTTTTCGCTCCGCTTCCTGTTTGCGCTGGGCGCTGGCGGCGAGTTGTTTACGCAACTCGAGGATCCGGCTCATTAGCGGCCCAAGACGAAGATGATACAGATCGTTGAAATCATCGAGGATTTGAATGCGGGTGTTGCGCTTATCGATCAGGTCGCGCAGCTGTGTTTCGAGCGCTTTCAGTTCCAGTTTACTGGCGGCAATGGCGGGATCCTGCCATGTTGAGACTGCCCGTTGAGATTGCAGCCAGGCCGTAATTTCACGTAAGGCGTCACTAAAGCGCCGTTCTTCGAGCGCCTGTACGATGGTGCCTGGCAAGACTGACATAGGCTCATTTTTCAGATGTTCTACCTGCTGGAAAATAATCTCCTCATCTTCCAGTTCAATAGCGCTTTTGACGATTTCCAGTCGTTTGATGATCTTATTCATGACAGTCGTTGCCTGGCCTGGCTCAAAAACGAGTGGCTGAAATACAGCGGGTTCACCCGTTTGAAAATGTTAGAAAAACAGTAAAGCGCATTCTGTGGCCTGCGATGCCTTTTCGTCCAGAATAATTCACTGTAATTATGAACAAACGCAATGCTACGGACACAGCGGCTCCTTATTGCGCCTTGCGACAACCAGGTTGAAATGTTAAAAGAAGCCCCTTCAATAAAAACGACACAGGGGAAGGGCGTGAAAAACGCGTCAACTGCATCTGACACCAGCGTGTCTGATGCCGCGTCAACGAATGAGCCGACGCTTCAGCGAGGGTTGCAAAACCGTCATATTCAGTTAATTGCGCTGGGCGGCGCAATTGGTACCGGCCTGTTTTTGGGCATTGGTCCGGCTATTCAGATGGCGGGACCTGCGGTGTTACTGGGCTACGGCGTTGCCGGGATCATCGCTTTTTTGATTATGCGTCAACTGGGCGAAATGGTGGTGGAAGAACCCGTTTCCGGATCGTTTGCCCATTTTGCCTATAAATACTGGGGACCATTCGCGGGTTTTCTGTCCGGCTGGAACTACTGGGTGATGTTTGTGCTGGTTGGCATGGCGGAACTGACCGCAGCTGGTATCTACATGCAGTACTGGCTGCCCGATGTCCCGACCTGGATTTGGGCCGCGGCATTCTTCGTGATCATCAACGCGGTTAACCTGGTCAACGTACGTCTGTATGGCGAAACGGAATTCTGGTTTGCGCTGATTAAAGTGCTGGCCATTATCGGCATGATTGGTTTTGGCGTGTGGATGCTGTTTTCCGGGAACGGCGGGGAACATGCAAGCATTGATAACCTGTGGCGTTACAACGGCTTTTTTGCCACCGGCTGGAACGGGTTGATCTTGTCGCTGGCGGTGATTATGTTCTCTTTTGGCGGACTGGAGCTTATCGGAATTACTGCTGCGGAAGCGCAGGATCCGCAGAAAAGCATTCCAAAGGCGGTAAACCAGGTGGTGTACCGTATCCTGCTGTTTTACATCGGTTCACTGGTGGTGCTACTGGCGCTGTACCCGTGGGTAGAAGTGAAATCCAACAGCAGCCCGTTTGTGATGATCTTCCATAATCTTGATAGCAACGTGGTGGCTTCTGCGCTGAACTTTGTCATTCTGGTGGCTTCGCTGTCGGTATATAACAGTGGCGTTTACTCTAACAGCCGTATGCTTTTTGGTCTCTCTGTTCAGGGGAACGCGCCGAAGTTCTTAACCCGCGTCAGTCGTCGCGGCGTACCGGTGAACTCACTGATCCTCTCCGGTGCTATTACGTCTCTGGTGGTACTGATCAACTATGTCCTGCCACAAAAGGCCTTTAGCCTGCTGATGGCGTTGGTTGTGGCAACGCTGCTGTTAAACTGGATTATGATCTGCCTGGCCCATCTGCGATTCCGGGCGGCGATGCGTCGTAAGGGACGTGACACGCAGTTCAAAGCGCTGCTGTACCCGGCAGGGAATTACCTGTGTATTGCTTTCCTTGGCATGATTCTGGTGCTGATGTGTACGATGGACGACATGCGCCTGTCAGCTATCCTCTTGCCAGTGTGGATCCTGTTCCTGTTCGTTGCCTTCAAACTGCTGTGTCGTAAGTCCCGCTAAGTCACGGCCGATCTCATTTTTAATGCGATCGGCCAGTTTTTCACTGTCCGTTTGAACGTTGAAACGCGCCTGACAGCGCGCGAATATCATTTCCGGTGGGCGACTGATGAATGCGCAAGCCAAACTCTTCGACCACGGCAAATATATGGTCGAAAATATCAGCCTGAATACTTTCATATTCCAGCCAGACCACTGTATTGGTAAAGGCATAAATTTCGATCGGTAAACCGTGATCGTCCGGCGCGAGCTGGCGCACCATTAACGTCATATCTTTGCGAATCCGCGGATGGTGACGCAAATATTCGTTCAGATAGGCGCGGAAGGTGCCAATATTCGTCATCCGACGGTGATTTAATACCGATTCAGGCGCTTCTACCTGCTGATTCCACGCGTTAATTTCCTGATGGCGTGTGGTCAAATACGGTTTCAGCAGGTGCGCTTTATGCAGCCGCTGACGCTCATCCTCATCAAGAAAATGGATGCTGGTGGCATCAATGCTGATGCTGCGTTTAATGCGTCGCCCACCGGAAGCCGACATCCCACTCCAGTTTTTAAAAGAGTCCGATACCAGTGACCAGGTTGGGATGGTGGTGATGGTGTTATCCCAGTTGCGCACTTTTACGGTGGTTAAGCCAATATCAATCACCGCGCCATCTGCGCCGTATTTCGGCATTTCCAGCCAGTCACCCAACTTCAACATATCGTTGGCTGAAAGCTGTATTCCGGCAACCAGCCCGAGGATCGGATCTTTAAACACCAGCATTAACACGGCGGCCATGGCACCCAGACCGCTTATCAATATTGCCGGTGACTGACCAATCAGCAGGGAAATCATCAATATTCCGACGACAATTGCGCTGATGAGCTTGATGCCCTGAAATATGCCTTTTAGCGGTAATTGCGATGCGGCAGGGAATTTTTGCGACAGATTGAGAATGACGTCCAGCAGGGAAAACAAGGACAACAGGGCGTACATCATGATCCACAGCTGTGCGCAGGTCACTAATATTTCTGCTGCTCCACTGCCTTTCTGTAACCAGAGTGCGGCCTGAATATTGACAATGATACCCTGCAGGGTGAATGCCAGCCGGTGAAATAACTTGTTCTGCGTGATGATTTGTAGCCACAGGCGGGAGCTGGCGTTGGCGCGTTTCTCAAATGCGCGTAATACCACCCAGTGCAAAATAACGTGAACAATAATGGCGGTGATAAAAATAATGCCAAAAATCATCACCAGTGAGGTGGTGTGATTTATTTCAATGCCGAGTTCTTCTACCTGAGATATCAATTCCTGCATAACGTCTCCTTAATAAACAGCGGTCTATGATGACCGCTGTGTAGAGCTTATGCAAATGCGGGGATTAAACTTCCGTCAGTGTTGTTTCCAGCGGCAGACGAGATTTTGGCAGCGCGGCGTTGAAATCGTCTACGCTGTGATGACCCACCGGGACCACAACTACGCTGGTGAATCCTTTTTCTTTCAGGCCAAATTCTGCATCCATCACCGCCGCATCGAAGCCTTCGATCGGCACCGCATCCAGACCCATCGCCGCCACGCCCAGCAGGAAGTTACCGACGTTCAGGTACACCTGTTTTGCCATCCAGTGGTTGTCATCTTTCAGCTCTTTGCGATGCATGTCGGCAAAGAAGGTGCGGCCTTTGTGGTTTGCGGCTTTGGCTTCAGGGGTGGCGAAACGGCCATCGCGCTCTTCTTGATCCACCACGCGCTCCAGCCAGGCATCGTCCATCGCCGTTTTGGCGCAGAACACCACGACGTGGGAAGCATCCAGCATTTTACGTTCGTTGAATACAAAGCCGCCTGCTGCGGATTTCGCCACGCGGGCTTTACCTTCGTCAGTGCTGGCAACGATAAAGTGCCACGGCTGAGAGTTGGTGCTGGACGGACTAAACTGCAGCAGCGTTTTTAATTTTTCGGCCTGCTCAGCGGTCAGTTTTTTATTTGGATCGAATGCCTTAGTGGAGTAACGTTTTAAGGCGACAGAAACAATATCCATAACTACTCCTGGTGATTTTTCATACCCTGCGGGTGCGTTTTGTTTCAGCAGGGTACAGGGTTAGCAAGAAAAAGATAAGACAGGAAAATGCAAAAACACTTATCGGAGTTAACGATAAATCAACCTGGACGCAGGCGTTTTTGATCCCGCTTCGCCAGGCCGTCTACGACGCGATGCCATGAATCATTTACCAACTCCGTCAGTAATGACTCGGTAATGTCGTCGCCGGGGTAGACCGATATCCAGTGCTTTTTATTCATGTGATAGCCGGGTTCAATACTGGGGTAGATCTGCTGGTTTAACAGTGACTTTTGCGGATCGGCTTTCAGGTTAACCAGCGGGCGTCCGCGAAGCTCTGAGACCAGCATAAAAATTTTGCCGCCGACTTTGAAGACATCGTATTCCGGGCCGAATGGCCAGCAGTGCTCGGTAAAAGGCAGTTCGAGCGCAAGGCGTTTCGCACAGGCATGTAAGGTCTGACCGTCCATTATTTTTCCTCACGGGTGAGTGCGCGCCACATCGCCTCAAATCCCATCGAAATATATTCTTTTGCGCGAGCCGCGTCGCGTGCGGCGAACTCCATAGTGGTCTCTGCCAGAGAAAGAAACAGCGCGTCGCCAAAGGCGCGATACTCGTCAGACATAAACTCAGGTCGCACGGAGCGATGACAAAGATCGCGCAGTTCCGGGAACATATCGTCAGCCTGCTGTTCTGTTTCTTTGCTGATTTTCTCGCTGACGGCCAACTGGCGAATCGTGCGATGCCCGCAGGTATGGTTCAGGCCCCAGCTAATGTAGCTGTTCCAGATGTAGTGAGTCATGGTTTTGGCGTCGGTCACCGATCGATCCAGATTTGCCACCATCGACTGACAAAGGTCTTGCTTCAAAAAGAGGTAAAGCTCGTTGATCAAATCATCTTTGGTCGCGAAATAGCGAAACAACGTTCCCTCCGCAACCCCTGCATTGCGGGCTATCACGGCGGTAGATGCCGCAATACCTGATTGTGCAAATGCTGTGGTTGCAGCTTCCAGTAATGCCAGTTTTTTGTCTTCACTCTTCGGACGAGCCACTACACTTTACCCTTAAGTCTGTAAAAAACATGATTGAATCACGGCCTTTGCAGCACCGCAACGGCGAATGTCAAAGATTGAAAATCATCTTGACGGCGAACTTTCGATTTCTATAATGAGTGCTTACTCACTCATAATCAAGAGTCAGTCGCGCAAACCAGCGGAAAGGGGCGCGTTTAAGGTCAGGATATGAAGCGTCTCACAGTTTGTGTGGTTGTTATTATGCTTATTGCCGCAGCTGCAAGTTTACCGTTTGTACTCAATGCCGGGTTTGGTCAGGCCCCGCAAGGGGCACAACTGAGTTTGGTTGAACAGTCACCACACTATCGTGATGGACAGTTTCATAACCAGGTGCCAACACCGGGCTATACCGGCAACAAAGGTATGCTGGCGGCCTGGTGGGAGTTTCTGGTCGCTAAGCGTGAAAATGCACGCCCAGCTCAGCCGTTACCGCTGGTGGCGACCGATCTCGCCGGGCTTTCGTCGCAGCAGGATACCCTGGTCTGGCTGGGCCACTCCTCATGGTATTTGCAGCTGGCGGGTCAACGTATCCTGATTGATCCGGTATTTAGCAATTATGCCGCACCGTTTTCATTCCTGAACAAAGCCTTTGCCGGGGATTATCCGTGGACTGCGCAGACGATGCCGGAGATCGATCTGCTCATTATCTCGCACGATCACTATGACCATCTGGATCTCGCCACGATCAAGGCGTTAATGCCGAAAATTAAGCGGGTGATTACGCCGCTCGGCGTCGGGTCGCATCTGCGTTACTGGGGGATGCGCAGCGAGATAATCGAAGAACGGGACTGGAATCAGTCCGTCAGAGTGACGGATTCGCTGATCGTTCATGTGCTGCCTGCTCGTCATTTTTCGGGGCGCGGTATCAAGCGCAACCAGACGCTATGGGCGAGCTTCATGTTCGAAACGCCGGAGCAGAACGTTTATTACAGCGGAGATTCCGGCTATGGACCGCATTTTAAAGCCATCGGCGAGCAGTTTGGCTCGGTTGATTTGGCGATTATGGAGAACGGTCAATATGACCAGGACTGGAAGTTTATTCACATGATGCCAGAAGAGACGGCGCAGGCCGCGGCCGATCTGCATGCGAAAGCCGTGTTGCCAGGGCATGCCGGCCGTTTCGTTCTGGCGAAACATACCTGGGATGATCCCTACAAACGACTGGCGCTTGCCAGCCGTCGTCAGGATTACCGACTACTGACGCCAATGCTGGGTGAACCGGTAATACTGTCCGAACCGGACCAACCGTTTACGGCCTGGTGGCAACAGGCGACTCAATGAATACAGGGGAGAGCATGATGACGATTTCTGCTCAGGTCATTGATACGATTGTTGAATGGATTGATGATAATTTGAATCAGCCATTGCGCATTGATGATATTGCACGCCATGCGGGATATTCCAAATGGCACCTGCAGCGTCTTTTTATGCAGTACAAAGGCGAAAGCCTCGGGCGCTATATCCGCGAGCGTAAGCTGCTACTGGCGGCGCGCGATTTACGCGATACCGACCAGAAAGTGTATGACATCTGTTTGAAATACGGATTCGATTCGCAGCAGACCTTTACGCGAATTTTCACCCGTACGTTCAGCCAGCCGCCGGGCGCGTATCGCAAAGAAAATCATAGCCGAACGCATTAACGGCAAAGGGTTCTCGCGGGCCTAATCCGCCAGCGAGAACCAGCGCCGCCAGATAAAACGCAGCACAAAATATTCAATCACTCCCAGCAGTAAAAACCACAGACAAAACAGCAAAGTATAAAATTGGTTGAGATCCATCAGATGAAAGGTGGCGACGAGTTTTTGCGCCAGCACAATGCCCAGTGAGGGTGCGGGCAGCAGCAGGCAAGACAAAAAAGCCAGCAACAGGATCCCTGCGGCGGTCATCAGTGATTCAAGCGGGTGTTTCATGGCATTGTTAAACTTGAGTTAAAAAACCATTGTCCGGGATCTCTGCGGGCAACGCAAACGCCACGCTTACCGCCCGGTCCAAATCTCACAATGTTTTTTCACCAGACCACTCAGTGATCCGCCATCGGCGACGAAATCACGCATGCTCTTAGCTTCATCATGACCATTTTTAACCTGCAGGCGTAAGGATTCAATCGCGCTGGTTGCGCCCACTTTGTCCGCAGAAGCCGCGACATTCTCCAGTAGCCGTAGCGTGTCATCTGACAGGTGGTACCCATCGCCGGTATTGACGTCGGTGATGATTCCCGCCATGCCAAAGCGGCAGGCCTGAAAACGGTTAAATTTATACAGCAGGTAATCACGCTCCAGGTGCTTGAATGGCCGTTTAGTGAGCAACCAGTGGGCGGTAGCCTGAATAAGTCCCGCTATATTGACTGCGTGTTCAAGGGTTAGCGGAGTGTCCATGACGCGAACCTCTACCGTACCAAAGTGCGGGCTGGGGCGGATATCCCAGTGTAAATCTTTAATGCTATCAATCATGCTGGTGTAAGCCAGCCGACGAAATAACCCCTCAAATTCCTGCCAGTTATTCACCCACGGCATCGGGCCATTATCGGGAAATCCGGAGAAAATATTCAGCCGCGCGCAGGCAAACTGTGTGTCGGACGTCTGCATATAAGGTGAAGCGGCAGAGAGGGCAATAAAATGGGGAACAAATCGCGACAGGCCGTGCAGAAGGTAAATAGCATCATCGCCGTTTGCGCAGCCGATATGCACATGCTGGCCGAATACCGTCGCCTGCTGAATAAGATAGCCAAAATTTTCCAGGTTGCGCCGATAGCGTTCGTCATCGCAGACTTCCTGACGTTGCCATTTTTGAAATGGATGCGTACCGCCGCCACAGATGGCGAGGTGATGCTCGGCAGCAACCCGTGAGATTATCTGCTGCATGGCGGATAATTCAGCACTCACCTGGTCGATATTGCGACAAATCCCGGTCGCCATCTCCAGCATACTTTCAGTTATATCGTGCTTTACTTCTCCGGCGGTGAGCAGCGGCTTTACGGCGTCAATCAGTCGGGAAGAGTCCTGGCTCAGGTCGTAGCCCGGAGGATTGACCACCTGCATTTCCAGTTCAATGCCTAACGTAAAAGGGTCAGAAACATGAAAATCGGGTAGGGACATAGTGTTCTCTTCAGCGTTGATTTTTAATCAGTATAGACGCGTCGTCTTGCAAGCAGCAGGTGCGTGCTCACCCTGGTCAATTACTTGAGTAAGCTCACAGCCGAAGGCAGCCTGCAACTCGAAACCCAAAGAGTATAGAAGGGCCGCTGATTTTGTTCGTTGTCAGAAATCCCTCCGTGATGCTTTGAAGGCGAAATGGCCGGTGTTATAACTATTTTTTACTTCGCAACAGGGGTTGAATCGTGCCGGAAATAAATCTTTATGGGCAGACCGTCGGCGATATTGTGCCAGACTGGAATGGTGCCGCCGTACTGCCGCGGGAAGAACTTGCAGGGCAATATTGTCGACTGGTTCCCCTGGATGCCGACAGCCATGCCGCCGATCTGTTTGATGCTTACGCGCAGGCGCCAGACGATCGCGACTGGACCTGGCTTGCAAGTTCTCGCCCCACAAGCGTTGAGGCCACAGCTTGCTGGGTAGAGGGGAAATCCACGGATGCCTCTCTGGTTCCCTATGCTGTCATTGAACAGCGTTCCGGTCGTGCGGTGGGGCTGGTGTGCTTTATGGCGATCGAACGGGAGCATGGTTCGGTTGAAATTGGTCATGTGACCTGGTCACCGCGTATGAAAAATACGGTACTCGGCACCGAAAGCATATGGCTGTTGCTACGCCAGGCGTTTGCGTTAGGCTACCGTCGCGTGGAGTGGAAATGTGATTCACTGAACACGGCGTCCCGTCGGGCGGCGGAGCGCCTTGGGTTTATCTTCGAAGGACGTTTTCGCCAGAAGATTGTGCGTAAGGGGCGTAATCGCGACAGCGACTGGTTATCGATGATTGATAGTGAATGGCCCCAGTGCGACGCTGTTTTGCAGCGCTGGCTGGCTGCCGACAACTTTGATGAAAAAGGGCAGCAACGCCGAACGCTGGCGGCGTGTCGCGGCGAATGAATCAATGCCCGCAGTTAACAATCGCTGCGGGCGCATTGCTGTTTACCAACAGATAAATCCACCATCTACAACAAGGTCTACACCGGTGCAAAATGAAGCGGCATCGCTGGCGAGAAAGAGTGCCGGACCCGCCATCTCTTCAACTTTTGCCATGCGCTGAATCGGCGTCTGGTTTTCAAACTCCCGTGTCTGATGAACCATTTCCGGTCGAGTGTTCATCGGCGTGGCGGTATATCCAGGGCTGATGGAATTCACGCGTATCCCTTTTCCAATCCACTCCATCGCCAGACTTTTTGACAGATGAATTACTCCTGCCTTAGCGCTATTGTAATGGGCCTGTTCAAGGCCACGGTTAACAATAATCCCGGACATGGATGCGATGTTAATAATTGAGCCGCCACCGGATTCCAGCATCAGTTCCGCTTCGGCTTTACAGGAATGCCACACGCCAGTGAGGTTGATATCGATAACCCGCTGCCACTGCTCGCTTTCCATTTCCAGCGCCGGGTTAGCGTTAGCAATACCGGCGGCGTTCACCGCGATATCTAGCCGACCAAATTGCGCTTTGGCCAGCGCGACGGCGGCGCGCAGGTCGTTTAACTGGCGGACATCGCCCGTATAAAGCGCCGCCTGACCGCCAATCGCTTCGATATGAGTGACGGTCTCTTTCAGGCCACCGTCTTCACGCAGATCAAAGCAGACCACGCGCGCCCCGGCGCTGGCAAGGGCGTAAGCAATGGTCTGGCCGATACCGCTGCCTGCGCCGGTCACGAAGGCGACACGGTCTTGCAAATTGAATAGCTGTTGAGCAAAATCTTTTGCAATCATAGTGATGACTCTCTTCAAATATACCCTTTCGGGTATTAGGACATAATCAGGCCACCATCGATATTGATGGTTTGTCCGGTCAGGTAGCGCGCATCGTTAGAGGCGAGAAAAGCGACCAGTCCGGCGACATCTTCAGGTTTACCCGCGCGTTTCATGGGAATGCCTTTAACCCACTCCGCCATCAGTTCACCTTTGCCATAGCGTTTTTCATCTGTGCTGAGAATCTCGCCCCAGACACGGTCGTTGTAATCCCACATTTCGCTCTCTATGATCCCTGGGCAAAAGGCGTTGACGGTGATATTCCACGGCGCCAACTCATGCGCAAGACTTTGTGTTATGCCAATGACGCCCATCTTGCTGGCGGCGTAATGTGGGGTATAGATAAAGCCCTGGCGACCCTGACCGGAAGAGGTATTAATCAGACAGCCCTGATTCTGCTTAACCATATATTTTGCCGCTTCCCGGCAGCAGAGCCATACGCCCGTGGTATTGACGGCGAGAACCTTTTCAAAATCCGCTTTTGGCATCCGGTCGAAATAATCGATGGTGATAACCCCCGCGTTTTGAATCGAGACATCAATGGTGCCGAAGTGGGCAGCGGCCTGCTCGTACAACGATTGCACTTGCACCTCATCGGTGACATCCACCTGCAAAGATAAAATATCCGCCTGATAACGCTGACGTAGCAGTTCCGCCGTTTCGTGGACACGTTCAGCGTTGGAAACCATCACCAGATTCGCACCGTCCCGGGCGAAACGTTCGGCGATGCCTGCGCCAATCCCCCGGCATGCGCCGGTGATGACGACCGTCTTACCATGAAAATCACGTTGCATATTTCTTTCCCCTGTATAAGCCGGACATGAGATGCCCGGCACAATCATGTGCTTCAACTGGATACGGTATTTGCCGAGGGTGCCGCCGCCAGTTTTTCTTCATGGCGACGCATTAGAATGACTTTGTTCTGCAGCTTTTGCTGGAACTGGTCGACGACGACGGCGGTCACAATTACCACGCCCTTAATGACCATTTGCCAGAAATCGCTGACGCCCATCATCACCATGCCATCTGCGAGGAAGACAATGACAAAGGCGCCGATAATAGAGCCGGAGACGCGTCCGCGTCCTCCAGCGAGCGCAGTTCCGCCCAGCACGGTTGCGCCAATGGCATCCATCTCAAACATGTTGCCGGTCATCGGGTGGGCGGTTTGCAGTTGCGAAGCCACAATCAGCCCGACAAAAGCAGCACACAGGCCGGAGAAGGCGTACACAAAGATCTTCGCTTTTATGATAGGTACACCAGCCAGGCGTGCGGCGGATTCGTTCCCGCCAATCGCATAGATATAACGACCAAGCGGCGTTTTCGTGGTTATCCAGTAGCCCAGCAGCAGGAAGGCGATCATCAACCAGATAGGCAGATAAATCCCCAGCAGCGTGCCGGATCCCAGGGTGGCAAAGCCGGTATTACCCAGCACATCCATGCCGTTGAGGTTGGGGTAGGTGCTACCGTCGTTGAACAGTAGGGCGGAGCCTCGGGCAACATACATCATGCCGAGGGTGCAGATAAATGGCGCAACGCCGAAGCGGGTGATGACAGCCCCATTCACGAATCCGACGAGAATGCCGAAAATGGCGACGCAGAGGATCACTTCCGGGACGTTAAAGAAGATAATGTTGCCGCCCCAGACCGGCAGACCGTTAGTCAGCAGAGCGCCCGCCACCATGCCGCAGATTCCGGCAACTGCGCCGACGGAGAGATCGATACCGCCCGTCAGGATCACCAGCGTCATGCCAATCGCCAATAATCCGGTGATGGCCACGTGCTGGGTCATGATCAGCAGGTTAGATGTGGTCAGGAAATTCGGTACCATCACGCTGAAGAATGCGATTACCAGCAGCAGTGCGATAAACGTTCTGGCCTTCAGCAGGTACATATAAATCATATATTTCTGGTTCATGATGGATTCCAGCCTGATTAATCTTGAGGTGTAGAAGCCGCGATCAATGTCTCGCGGGTGACCGCATGACGGGGGACATCCGCGGTGATTCGGCCATCGGCCATCACCAGAATGCGGTCCGCCAGCGCCATCACTTCGTCCAGCTCTGATGAAGAGAACATCACCGCCAGCCCTTGCTGCGCCATTTTTCCAATAAGGTGATATACATCGGTTTTCGCGCCTACGTCGATGCCGCGGGTAGGCTCATCGAGAAAAACCACCTGCGGCTGCGTCATTAACGCTTTACCCAGAACCACCTTCTGCTGATTGCCGCCGCTGAGTGAGGTGACGGGCAGTTCAGGATCGCTCACCTTGATGGCGAGCTTTTCAATCATCTCTTTGACGCTGGCCTGCTCTTTTTGCGGATTCAGCCATTTCCATGCCCGACGAAAGCCCTGCAAACTGAGGTCAGACAGCGTCATGTTGGCCTGAATCGACATCATCTGAATGACGCCTTCGCCCTGTCTGTCTTCTGGCACCAGCGCCAGCCCTTTTTTTAGCCGTAACTGGAAAGAGGCTTTATTAATGCATTCACCATTGAGCTGAATAGTGCCGCTCTGGCAGGGCATCAGCCCAACCAGACCTTTGAACAGCTCCGTCCGTCCGGCGCCCAGCAAACCATAGATCCCGATGACTTCCCCTTTGCATAGGCTAAACGTCACGTTGTTGAGCTTATAGCCGCCACTGGAATGAAGCGCCGTAAGTCCCTGAACGGTGAGGATCGTGTCGCCTTGTGGGGCAGGCTGATAATCAAAATGTTTTTTCTTATCGCCGACCATCTGCTCAATGATCCACGGAATACTGGCATCGCTGACGGGTCGCTCGCTGATAAATCGCCCATCGCGGAAAATGGTGATGTAGTCGCCAATTTCCATCAGTTCTTCCAGACGATGAGATATATAAATGATGGTGACGCCCCGGCGCTTGAGCTGCTCAATCACGTTGAACAGCACCTTCACTTCTGACTGGCTCAGCGCGGAGGTCGGCTCGTCCATAATTAAGACGCGGGTATCTTTGGAGAGCGCGCGGGCGATCTCCACCAGTTGCTGATGGCCGATCCCGAGCTCTTCCAGCGGTGTTAAGGGATCTACATCCAGCTCCAGCCTTTCCAGCAAGGATTTCGCCAGCGCATATTGATATTTTTCGTTGATTTTCCCTTTCTGAAAGAACTCGTTAGCCATGAAAATATTATCCATGACGTTCATATTCGGAAATAAATTCAATTCCTGAAAAATAATACTGATACCCAGTTTTTCAGCTTGATGAGTCGAATTTAATGTAACGGGTGTGCCATCCATAATAATTTGCCCGGAAGAGGGGCTTTCGACGCCAGCAAGCATTTTCATCATGGTGGACTTACCCGCACCATTTTCTCCGATCAGGACGTTGACTTTATTTCGATAGACCCGGTAGTTAACGCTATCTAATGCCACCACGCCGGGATAGAGGCGAGACAAATCGCGGGTTTCGATAATAACTTCAGATTCGACGGGCTGGGGAGGGACGAGATCCTGCGGCTACATTTTACTGTCCTCCTGACGATTCTATTTTTGCTGGCGTGATATCAGGAATTGTTTGGGGGATATCCCACGCAGAAAATACGCCATAAACCTGGGTTGACGCACCAGTTTTCAGCTCTGTGGCCTGAATCATTTTTATCGCCTGCTCGTTAATGGCCCGACCATATTCGCCAAATAAAACCTGGTCGTTGAAATCACCATAGCTCGCGCCTTTATAGGCATCGCGTAATTGGGTGCCGCGCAGCGTCGGACCAATCTGCACAATAATATTGTTGCCGCTCTTATCCGCGACGGTCATTTTTCCGCTTCGCGAGGCGGTATCCAGATTGCTAATTTGCCCTTCAACTTTTATGTAAAAAATACAGGGGTTTTCTTCCTGAGAACGATAACCAAGGTTTTTACAGGCGCTATCAAAATCTTTTTCAGCATGCAGGGCCATCAGCAAATCAGCCACCGGACGAGCCTGCCCGACAATTTGCGGAACAATTTTGTTTTGCCACGTTTGGTCTATATTGGCCATATTTGGATTTGGCGGGGATTTAAGGTCCGCAAGCTCCTGCTGCGAGACGATGCGGCATCCTCCCACGGTCAACACGGCCAGCGCAAGCCAGGCTTTTTTAGACATAATGTTCTCCTCTGCGCCTCCTGGGAGGCGCAACAACCCGGGTTCAGGACTTGATATTGAAATCCTGTACTTTATCTGCGTTATCTTTAGTGATAAGAATTCCGCGGAACATGACGCGTTGTTTTTCTGGTTTTATGCCTTTTTGCAGGTAGTTATCCAGATCGGTAACCCCTTGCGCAGCGATTGCCTGAGCCTGGAGCATGACCGTTGCCTGAAGAGTGCCAGCTTTCACCGCATCACGTTCGTCGTTGCTGCCGTCAATACCGACCACAACCACGTCGCTGCGGTTCGCCGCTTTCAATGCAGCGATAGCCCCCAGTGCTACAGGACCATTACCGCAAATAATACCTTTCACGTCTGGGTGGGCTTGAAGGATGCTGTCCATAATACGTTTACCGTCGATAAGCGTACCTTTGGCATCTTGTCTGGCGACACTAACCATGTCCGGGAACTGGTCAATAACCTGGTGGAAGGATTTGGATCGCGTAACACAATTATTATCGGCAAGGTTACACGTCAGTTCAGCATATTTACCTTTTTCGCCCATTTTCTCGACGAAAACATTTGCAACTTCTGAACCTGCCTGGAAGTTATTATGGGTAATTTGCACCAGTGCAACATCATCAACGGGAATTTCACGGTTGATCAATATGACGGGAATTCCAGCTTTTTTCGCTTTTTCAATTGCCGCGACGCTGGCCGTTGAATCTGCATTATCCAGAACGATACCTTGGACTTTTTTTCCGATTGCCGTATCAATCAATTCATTCTGTTTTTTCACATCTTCACTGTGCGATAAAATTGTGGTTTTGTAGCCCAGTTCCTGGGCTTTTTCACTGGCACCTTTTGCTTCAGAGGCGTAATACGGGTTATCCAGAGAGTTCACCATAATCATTATGGTTCCTTTATCTGCCGCATGAGCAGTAAAAGACAAAGCGGTCAGGGTTGCAGCAGTTAACAGCGTTAAACGTAATTTCATGACAATGTTCTCTCTATGTTGTTATTGTCGGGTACGGTGAAACAACGTAAAGCTTGAATTTTTTATGGTCCGGTGTCCTCCTGTATATGTGGTGAATATTGTCGCGCGTTTTCCCTGGTGAGGAGTCAGACGGACGAGGCCGGTTTCCATAATGTTCTGTTTACCGCATGGCGCCATTCCTGCCATCTTTTTTGCAACCGATGATGGCGGTCCATGTCGGGTTGAAATGTGCTATGTACGGTTAAAAAGGCTTTTAAATCAGTTAGGGAGCCAGGATAAAGCGCTTTACGCGCCAGTAATGCCGCGCCAATGGCGGAAAGTTCCGGCACATCGCTGCGCATAACTGGGTAACCAAGCAGATCTGCCTGATATTGCATTAGCCAGTCGTTTTTGGTGGGGCCACCGTCAACCATTAAGGCAGTTAACTTGAAATCATCGTGCTGCTGCATGGCAACTACAACATCGGCTATTTGATAGGTAATCGACTCCAGTGCGGCACGAATTAGATGTGCACGTTTTACTCCCCGACTGAGTCCACAGATGACTCCACGGGCACTGTCATCCCACCATGGCGCGCCAAGTCCTGTCAGTGCAGGTACAAAATAAACGCCGAGGGTTGAATCAACGGAGGCGGGAAGGGTGTTGAGTTCATAGGCCAGTTCGGCATCTGAAAGCTCGCTCAGACCAGTGCTATCTGCCATCCATGCCACCGCATCCCCCGTGTGCGGAATGTTGCCTTCCAGACCGTAGATGATGCTGTTTCCATCGTGCCAGGCGATGGTGGTAGCCAGTGCGTCAATATCGCATTGGGCTGATTTGACCGGCGCCATCACCGATGAACCGGTACCGTAAGTGGCTTTTACACATCCCATCTCTCCGAGGGCGTGACCAAACAGGGCGGCGTGTGAGTCGCCGACCATCGACATTATCGGTATGCCGTCGGGGATCCCGGATAAATTACGGGTATGACCAAATAAGCCGCTTGAGGGTTTAATTTCTGGCAGCGCGGCGCGAGGAATGTGGAACAGTGCCAGCATAGCTTCATCCCACTCTCCAGAATGCAGGTTTAGCAACTGTGTGCGGGCGGCGTTGGAATAGTCGCAGCGGAAGGTTTCACCCCCGGTCAAATTCCACAGCAACCAACAGTCGATCGTTCCCAGGCAAATTTGTCCCTGCGCAGCCAACTGTGGGCCATCGCTCACGGATTCCAGTAGCCAGCGCATTTTAGACGCGGAGAACAGTGGGGCGATTGGCAGGCCAGTAGTTGATTTTATCAGTTGTTCTTTATTTTCATGTCGCAACGCCTCGCAGTAAGCCGCGCTGCGCGTACATTGCCAGGTGATTGCGGAATTTAGCGGTCTACCCGTCTGGCGATACCAGCCAATGGCGGTTTCACGCTGATTACTGATAGCCAGCGCTGCGACGTTTTCAGCACCAACGTGATTCACAGCTTTGGCAATGACGTCAATAGAGGCATCAATCAACACCTCGCCAGATTGTTCAACCCAGCCATCTCGCGGGGTCTGAATTGCCAGTGGGTGAGAAAACTTCGCAACCACATTGCCCTGTGCATCAAGCGCGACTGCTTTGGCGTTAGTTGTGCCTTCATCCAGCGCAATTATGAACTCTTTCTTCGCTGCACACATAGATCATCTCCTGAGTCACATTGCGTCCCGGTTTAGAGGATAAAGAGCCTCTCAATTCTCGCGTCATTACTTCATCAGGCCTGGTTGTGACATCGTTTTTTAATTATTGAATATATATTCGGTATTGATTATTTATTTAATACCTTAGCTACAATCTTTCCGTTGGGCTACAGAAAAAATCATCAATTGTGCTGGGAATCACACTTACACAGATGGGACAATATCAGAAAGAATAATAAATTAAGACGAGGTGAAACCTTTCAGTCTATTGAAATATATAGATTTTAATCACAGCCTTTGCTTTTTTATTATTCGAGCAAAGGCTATCAGAGATTTCAGGATCAGGAAGTGACCAGCATACGAGCGGTGGGATAGTCGGTAATGAGCACGTCGATATAACCTCCGTTCAGCGCCCCTTTTATTGCCGCCACTTTGTCTGTACCACCAGCAAGTGCCACGACATTTGGACATTTTTTTACCTTGTCCAGGTCCATACCAATCACCGGATCTTCGTCATCCTGCAATACCGGCTGACCCTTGTTGTCGTAGTAATGCAGACAAATGTCCCCCACCGCGCCGCGATCGGCCAGAACCTGTAACATGTCTTCATGGTAGTAGTTGCCCGATGTTTTCAGCAATTGGGACGGTTCGAGGATCCCGACGCCAACAATGGCGATGTCTACATTATCAAAACGTGAAATCACATCGGCGACATCTTTGCTGGCAACGAGACGGTTTTTCTCTTCAACTGAGCCTTCGATACTCTGCGAAGGAAGCAACCAGGCTTCACAATTCAGATGCTGTGCCAGCGTCTGTGTCAGAATGGTGGCCTGTACATTGCCATTGGGACCTACGCCGCCCAACAATTGTATAACGCCGCCAGCTTTCAGGTTTTGGGTATGGACTTCATCCACCATCGCTCGGATGGTTGAGCTCCATGAGGAAACGCCCACCAGATCTTTGGGGCGCAGTCGGGTTTCCAGGTAGTGGGCTGCAGCAGAACCAATGGCGCGTTTGATAGTGTGGTCGCTGGCATCCTCTTCGGTATCAACCACAATGGCCTGCTTAATGCCGAAACGTTCCTCGATCCCTTTTTCAAGATTCAGGAAGATATTTGAGGGCTGGACGACGCTGATTTTCACCACTCCTTCTTTCTGACAGCGGGTGATGGCGCGGGAGATAAACGACTGAGAAAGCGAGAGAAGTTGAGCAATATCGGACTGTTTGCGTCCTTCAAGATAGTAAAGGGTAGCGATTTTAACCAATAGCCGTTGTTCGTCCTGCTTAGCCATATATTTCCTCGAAAATCATTTACGTACCGCCATTATCTTAATGCGTTTTATCATACGCGAAAATTGAAGACAGGTAAGTGTGATAAAGCTCTAACTTTAACCAATCCTCCAAAACAGCTATGGACAAATACGAAAATTAGGTTGCATAATTGAATAAAGAATCATTTGTGAATATATATTCACGATGATTGCAGGTCAACTTATTATTACCAGCGTCACTGTGGTCGCGGTAAGGAGGCAGAATGTTCCTAAGTATGATACAACGGCGTAAGCTTAATGATGTGATGCATGGGAATTTCTGGTTTTTTTAGTCCCATCAGGAATAAATATTCCATATTGAAAATAAATTCAGAGGTGCTAAATGAATCCCTGGAACTATGATATCCAGACTCTTGAGCGCAAAGCGCGGGCGGTGCGCCGTCACATCGTCAGATTAAATGCCAACAGCCCTGCGGGTGGGCATACTGGTGCGGACTTGTCTCAGGTTGAACTGTTGACGGCACTCTATTTTCGCATACTCAATGTCGCTCCGGAGCGTATCGCTGATGAAGCGCGGGATATCTACATCCAGTCTAAAGGTCACGCGGTGGGCTGTTACTACTGCGTTCTGGCGGAAGCGGGTTTTTTCCCCGTTGACTGGCTGGAAACCTATCAACACGCCAATTCCCATCTTCCAGGACATCCGGTTCGCCAGAAAACACCGGGTATTGAGCTGAATACCGGTGCTCTGGGCCACGGTTTACCCGTTGCGGTGGGACTGGCTCTGGCTGCGAAGAAAAGCAACAGTTCACGCCGCATCTTTTTAATCACAGGCGATGGCGAACTGGCAGAAGGAAGTAACTGGGAAGCGGCGCTGGCTGCGGCTCATTATGGTCTCGACAACCTGGTCATTATCAATGACAAGAACAACCTTCAATTAGCCGGACCGACTCGCGAAATCATGAATACCGATCCGCTTGCCGCAAAATGGCAAGCTTTTGGGATGACGGTGACTGAATGTCTGGGGAATGATATGGCGTCTGTTGTTGCCACGCTGGAAGGATTGAAGCAAGAGGGTAAACCTAACGTCATCATTGCCAATACCACGAAGGGCGCAGGTATATCGTTTATCCAGGGGCGTCCTGAATGGCACCATCGGGTGCCAAAAGGTGAAGAGATCGAACTGGCTCTGGAGGAGTTAAAAGATGAGTAATGCAGAACACCTCGCGAACGTCATGGTTCAAGCGTTCATTGATGCAGTGGAAAATGGTGTTGACCTGGTGCCGGTCGTAGCAGACTCGACATCAACCGCGAAAATTGCTCCTTTTATAAAGCAGTTTCCTGGTCGGTTGGTCAACGTAGGTATTGCCGAGCAAAGCATGGTTGGAACGGCGGCAGGACTTGCACTCGGCGGTAAGGTAGCTGTCACCTGTAATGCTGCGCCATTCCTGATCTCCCGCGCTAATGAGCAAATTAAAGTCGATGTTTGCTACAACAATACCAATGTGAAGTTATTCGGTCTTAATGCTGGTGCCAGCTATGGTCCGCTGGCGAGCACTCACCATTCGATCGATGATATTGCCATTATGCGAGGCTTCGGCAATATCCAGATTTTCGCCCCATCTTCGCCGCGAGAGTGCCGACAGATTATCGATTATGCGATTGGCTATCTGGGACCGGTTTATATTCGTCTTGATGGAAAAGCACTGCCGGAACTTCATGACAAGAGTTACCGTTTTGTTCCAGGCGCGGTGTTGACGCTGCGTGAGGGGGAGGATGTGGCGCTGGTGGCAACGGGATCGACAGTTCATGAAATTGTTGATGCTGCTGCACTGTTGGCTGATGCAGGTATCCAGGCGAAGGTGGTCAGTGTACCTTCAATTCGGCCATGTGATACCAAAGCCTTGTTATCGGCATTACAAGGCTGTAAAGCGGTGATTACCGTAGAAGAGCATAACATTAATGGTGGGTTGGGAAGCCTGGTGGCTGAAGTGCTGGCTGAGGGCGGAGTCGGCGCGGTTTTAAAGCGTTTAGGTATTCTGGATGGAGAGTACGCAGCGGCAGCGGATCGTGGCTGGTTACGCCAGCATCATGGTTTTGACGCCGCAGCTATCACTGCTCAGGCGCGCGAACTGCTTTGACGTTTAAACTGTTGCCAGTGTGAGTACATTATTATCCGAGAACCGCCATTGCACGCGATATGTTTGGCTGTGAGCACGTAGTATCATTTGGTTGTGCTGTAACTCAACGATTTGATACTGCGTAAACCCTGCGTTTGCTTGTTGTGACGCCTGGGTTGCTTTAAAGGCACTCTCTTTGGCGGAAAATGCCAATGTGAGAGCCTGCTCTAAAGGCAGCCCGCTGTTAGCCAACCTCTCTTTTTCTGTATTGGTGACAATACTACTGACCAGTTCGTTCGCCATTTGCAGCGTAAAAATAGCTTCTATATCCAGCCCAATGGGATGCGTTGATACGACCGCCAGCGCCGTTGTTGCGCTATGGCTGATGCTGCCAAACAGATCCTGCGGCCACACCGGTTGGCGTTGCACACCGATGCCGGGCACGTTTTTGTGGCCAAATTCACGCAGTGCGTGTACTGCGGCAATACGCCCCGCTAAGTGCTCAGCTTTACGCTTACGCCCACTGGAGTGGAGCTGAGTGTGGTGGGGGAGCCAGAGCAGGTCGTGCTCATGGAAACTGTCGGGATCAAATTCGACCATGTGCAGTGTATTTTCTGCGAAAGGGAGCGGGATGTGCGTTGTGTGCATGATTTTTTACGGTTTCCCTCTCCCCGCAGCGAGGAGAGGGAAAAACGTTATCAGAAGTGTGTGTTAACGCTCATGAACCACGTCCGGCCCGGTTCGTTATAGGTGTGCGCGCCTGCGCCCGCCATATAGTTCCCGGTCACGATATCGCCCGTGGTCTGGGCATTCCCTTCACGCCATAAACGTTTGTCAAAGACGTTATCCACGCCACCGGTCAGGCTGACGTTTTTCGTCACATCCCAGGTCGCACTCAGGCCGACGATGCTGTATGGGCTGACTTCACTGGCCGAGCTACCGGTAACCGGTTTACCCTGGTAATCGTATTTTTTCGGCTGCTGTTTGCCGTACCAGGTGAAAGTTGACTGCAGCGACAAATCTTCGCGTGCCTGCCAGCTCAGGGTCGAGTTCAGCGTGTATTCAGGAATAATCGACAGGCGCTCGCCGGTCTCTTTATTCTTACTTTGCAGCATGTAGGTGATGTTGTTGGTCCAGTTAACGGTTTCGCTAACCGGCACGTTCAACGTCCCTTCCAGACCTTCAACTACCGCTTTAGGAATGTTTTCCCACTGATAGATATCGGTATAAGTCGTTTTCCCTTTGTTGGTGATAGACGTTCTGTCGAACGGTACCGTACCTGCTTCAATCTTGTTACGGTAATCGTTGCGGAACCAGGTTACCCCGGCCAGCCAGCCGTCGCGCTTGAACTCCAGACCAATCTCTTTGTTGATACTGGTTTCGGCCTTCAGATCATCGTTGCCCATCATGTAGCAACCAATACCGGTCGCGGAGCCGGTGGCGTAGCAACCCTGACCTTTACTGTACAAAATGTAGTTCGGGTTGAGCTGATACAGGCTTGGCGCTTTATAGGCGCGCGCAATCCCCATCTTCAGGGTGAAGTCATCGCCCAGACCCTGGGACAGGTTCAGGGACGGACTCCAGTTATCGCCCACAATGCTGTGATGATCGAAACGCAAACCCGGCGTCAGCATGGTGCTGTCGGTCAGTTCCATGTTGTTTTCAGCAAACAGAGAGAAAATCTCTGCGTCTGAGTACGGGCTGCGGTTGGTGCTGCTGGACCCTGGAATATCACCGCCCATAAAGGTCTGCGAATTGGACAACATGTCCTTCATGCGCTGCTGGTTCCATTCGGTACCGAGCGTCAGATTTTGGTTAACCAGCAGATCGAATGGAATGCTGATTTCACTGTGCAGCATGACGTCACTCAGGTCGGCGTCGAGGTATTTTTGTGACGCCTTCGGGTCGAAAATCCCTTCGGTCCCCCCCGCCAGGCCCTCCGGCGTACGGGAGTTACGCGTATGTTCATACTGCACCCAGTTACTGGTGGTGACGCCGTTATCCCAGCCGCCGTTCCAGGTCAGAGAGTAGTTCTGGCGGTAAAGACGGTTGGTTTCTTTCCCGTAGTTATCTTTCACCAGTTGGTTGGTGTTGGTGTTTTGAGTGTCGCCCGCATACAGGTTGCCCTGACGGCTATAGCCAGCTTCCAGTTCCAGTGACTGGAGCGGGGCGAAATCCCAGCGAACCACGCCGTTAATGTCTTTATTGATCACCCCTTCACGACCGGCCGGTAAAGTATTTGAATACGTGCCGGTACGTTCTGACTGATGACCCTGGTTGATGTCCCACGCGTCGGCCTGGGTTTTATCGAGATTACCGTACAAACGGAAGCTGAAATCCCCGCCCATTGGCCCGTTCAGGCTAAAGTTGGTGCGTTTTGTCGAACCTTCGTCTTTATGTTCCGGGGCGTTGAAATAGGTATCCCAGGAGCCGTGCCATTCGTTGCTGCCCTTTTTGGTGATGATATTCACCACGCCGCCAGCCGCTCCGTTGCCATAGCGTGCCGCGGCAGGACCGCGCAACACTTCAATACGCTCGATCATTTCTGGTGGAACCCAGGCGGTATCGCCGCGGGTATCCCGCTCGCCGCGCCAGCCCTGACGCACGGAGTTACGGCTGGTTACCGGTTTGCCGTCGATCAATATCAGGGTGTTTTCCGGTCCCATGCCGCGAATATCGATCTGGCGGTTGTTGCCGCGTTGGCCGCTGGTTGAGTTACCGGTCAGGTTGACGCCTGGCATGGTTCGGATGATTTCCGACACATCGCGAGCGGGAGGATTCTTACGAATTTCATCAGCGGTAATGGTTGAAACGCCCGGCGCCTGCAGGTTCTGCTGGGCGGCGGTAACCACGATAGTGTCTTCATGAGAGACAGCTGCGCTCTCGGTTTGATCTTCTGCCATCGCTGGCAGGGCTACCCCGTAAATCCCTAAATTGACCAATAAGGCCAGTGAATGAATCTTGTTGTTCATTGTATGTCCTGCTGTTCTTTTAGCCACGAGTACCAATGTGCCGTGGTGCGGCATTTGGTCTGATGTCGCCCGCATCCGCGTAAACCCTCCATTCCAGAAAAAGTACGCAGCGCCAGGTCGGTTTATAAGTGGTGAAAAACTGTGCGCGCTTCCCACAGCGCGACAATACGCTATTGCAAATGCAAATAGTTATCAATAATATTATCAATATATTTCACGCTAAATCATAAAATTTCACAATAAACATGGGGTTATGGCGGTGACGACGTTAAAGATGGGAAGCGAGGCGTGGTGGCAGTCAAAAAAAGGCCCGGAGTGGGAGCGTGAAGACAACGGAAATTATCGGGTAACCTTCTGGTGGCGCGACCCGCAGGGAACGGAAAAAGAGTCAGCTATTCATCGCGTATGGGTCTATATCACCGGCGTCACCGACCACCATCAAAATGCCACCCCGCAGTCGATGCAACGCATTGATGGGACAAATGTTTGGTGCTGGAGTGTTTCCCTCAGCGCCAACTGGCGCGGCAGTTACTGTTTTATCCCAACAGAACGAAACGATATTTTTGCCGCGCAGAAGCCGGGCGAAGCGCCTGACCGAAGCGTGCTGCGTGAAGGCTGGCGGCAATTGTTGCCGCAGGCCATTGCCGACCCCCTCAATCCGCAGAGCTGGCAGGGCGGTCGTGGCCATGCGGTGTCTGCGCTGGAAATGCCTGATGCCCCCGTACAACCGGGATGGGATCGACCTGAAAAACCCGACTCGCCCCCCGTTTGCCTGCAATGGCGTAGCGCCAGACTCGGCAATACACGCCGCGTGTGGGTGTTTACAACCGGTGAAGCCCAACCGGAAGCGCGTCCGCTGGCTATCCTGCTGGACGGACAGTTTTGGGCACAGAGTATGCCGGTCTGGCCTGCGCTGACTTCACTCACCCATCGCGGACACCTCCCGCCTGCCGTTTATCTCCTGATTGATACCATCGACACGGCTCACCGCAGTCGCGAATTGCCGTGTAATGCGGATTTTTGGTTGGCGGTACAGCAGGAGCTATTGCCGCTGGTGAAAACCACGACCGCGTTCAGTGACGACCCGCAGCGTACCGTCGTCGCCGGGCAAAGTTTTGGCGGGTTGTCATCGCTGTATGCCGGGCTGAACTGGCCCGCGCGCTTTGGCTGCGTGCTCAGCCAGTCGGGTTCTTATTGGTGGCCGCATCGCGGTGGTCATCAGGAGGGGGCGATCGTTGAGCAACTGAAGAGTGGAAAGATAAACGCCCAGGGGCTGCGTATTGTCCTGGAAGCCGGGATCCGCGAGCCCATTATTTATCGCGCAAATCAGGCGCTATATGCCCAGTTACCCTCTGCACCACAGTCTATTTTCTGGCGTCAGGTTGATGGTGGACACGATGCGCTTTGCTGGCGCGGCGGACTGATGCAAGGGCTGATCACGCTCTGGCAACCGCTTACCGACACGATTTAACCGGACGATGTTCCACGACAGGAGTTGAGTATGGAATTCAGTAACCCCTTCGATAATCCGCAGGGCCAGTTTTACATTCTGCAAAATCCCGAACGTCAGTTTAGCCTTTGGCCGCAGCAATGCTCACTTCCTGCTGGCTGGACGGTCGCCTGCGAACCCCAATCACAGGAAGCCTGCCAGCGATGGCTGGATGCAAACTGGACCACGCTGACGCCAGCGAACTACGTCGATGTGCAGGAGGCTCCATGACTCAACGTTTACCGTTAGTTGCGGCTCAGCCGGGGATCTGGATGGCGGAAAAACTCTCCACATTGCCCTCAGCGTGGAGCGTGGCGCACTACGTAGAATTAACCGGCGAACTGGACGCGCCGTTGCTGGCGAAAGCGGTAGTGGCGGGTCTGGAGCAGGCCGATACTCTAAGGATGCGGTTTAGCGAAGACAACGGTGAGGTCTGGCAGTGGGTAGACTCTGCGCTTGCCTTTGCGCCACCAGAAATTATCGATCTGCGCGAAAAATCCGATCCGCATGCGGCAGTGCGCGCCTTGATGCAGGCAGACCTGCAGCAGGACATCCGTGCTGATGGCACTAAGCCGCTGGTTTTTCACCTGCTCATTCAGGTGGGAGAAAAGCGTTGGTATTGGTATCAGCGTTACCATCATCTGCTGGTTGATGGCTTCAGTTTCCCGGCCATTACCCGCCAGATAGCCGCGATTTACCGCGCATGGCTGCATGGCGAGCCCACGCCGGAATCACCTTTTACGCCATTTTCAGAGGTGGTGGAAGAGTATCAACAGTATCGGCAAAGCGATGCCTGGCAACGCGACGGCGCCTTCTGGACCGAGCAGCGAAAGCAACTCCCACCTCCGGCTTCGCTGTCTAACAAACCCCTGCCAGGGCGGTCGGCCAGCGCGGATATTATTCGTCTGAAGTTAACCGCACCTGAAGGGGAGTTTCGCCGGCTTGCGGCACGTATGCCAGACGTTCAGCGTGCGGATCTGGCCCTTGCGCTGGTGGCGCTGTGGCTCGGACGTTTATGCAGCCGAATGGAGTATGCCGCCGGATTTATCTTTATGCGGCGTATGGGGTCGGCGGCGCTCACGTCCAGCGGACCGGTTTTAAACGTCCTGCCATTTGGCGTGCAGTTGAATGCGGCAGAAAGCTTGCCTGCACTTGCCCAGCGACTGGCTGCACAGTTGAAGAAAATGCGCCGACATCAGCGATATGATGCTGAGCAAATTGTTCGCGACAGCGGGCGCGCAGCCGGTGCCGAACCGCTGTTTGGCCCGGTACTGAACGTGAAAATATTCGACTATCAGCTGAATATTCCCGGCGTTCAGGCGCAAACCCATACGTTAGCGACAGGTCCGGTGAACGATCTGGAGCTGGCGCTGTTCCCGGATGAAAACGGCGGGCTGAGTATTGAAATCCTGGCCAATAAACAGCGCTACGATGCCGCGACGCTGGCGCAGCATGCATCGCGTTTAACCGCGCTTATCGCGCAGTTTGCCGACAATCCGTCGCTATGCTGCGGCGATGCCGGGATGCTGTTGCCGACAGAACATGAGCGGCTGGCGAAGATTAACGACACGACCGTGGCGATCCCGTCCACCACGCTGAGCGCGCTGGTGGCACAGCAGGCCGATAAAACGCCGGATACCCCGGCGCTGGCTGATGCCCGCTATCAGTTTAGCTATCGTGAAATGCGCCAGCAGGTTGTGGCGCTGGCGCGCCGCCTGCGTGAACGTGGCGTACAGCCTGGTGACAGCGTTGCCGTGGCACTGCCGCGTTCCGTGTTCCTCACGCTGGCGTTGCACGGTATTGTTGAGGCGGGAGCCGCCTGGCTGCCCCTGGATACCGGATACCCGGACGATCGCCTGCGGATGATGCTCGAAGACGCCAAGCCAAAATTGTTGATCGCGACCGAAGAGCAACTGGCGCGCTTTAGCGATATTCCGGAGCTGGAAAGTCTGTGCTACAACGCGCCGCTGCCAGAAGAGGATGCTGCACCGCTGGCGCTGTCTCAACCTAATCATACGGCCTATATTATTTTTACTTCCGGTTCTACTGGTAGACCAAAAGGGGTAATGGTTGGGCAAACCGCCATCGTTAACCGTTTGCTGTGGATGCAAAATCACTATCCACTGACCGCTGATGATGTGGTGGCGCAAAAAACGCCGTGCAGTTTTGACGTCTCGGTGTGGGAGTTTTTCTGGCCGTTTATTGCCGGGGCAAAACTGGTCATGGCAGAACCTGAAGCACACCGCGATCCGCTGGCGATGCAGCAGTTCTTTGCGCAGTCAGGGGTGACGACCACGCACTTTGTTCCCTCTATGCTGGCCGCTTTTGTTGCTTCACTGACGCCGGAAACCGCGCGGGAGAGTTGTGCCTCCCTGAAACGGGTATTCTGCAGCGGCGAAGCCTTACCTGCAGATTTATGCCGCGAATGGGAACAGTTGACTCATACGCCACTGCACAATTTATACGGGCCAACGGAAGCGGCGGTCGATGTGAGCTGGTATCCGGCCTGGGGGGACGATCTCGCTGCCGTAACCGGCAATAGCGTGCCGATTGGCTATCCGGTATGGAATACCGGTTTACGGATCCTGGACGCCATGATGCGCCCAGTGCCCTTTGGCGTGGCAGGTGATCTCTATCTGACGGGGATCCAACTGGCGCAAGGATACCTGGGGCGAGCGGATCTGACTGCAAGCCGCTTTATCGCCGATCCGTTTAACCCCGGTGAACGTATGTACCGTACCGGGGATGTGGCGCGCTGGCTGGAGAATGGCGCAGTGGAATACCTCGGGCGCAGCGATGACCAGCTTAAAATTCGCGGACAGCGCATTGAACTCGGTGAGATTGATCGGGTGATGCAGCAACTGCCAGATGTCGAACATGCCGTTGCCCACGCCTGCGTATTCAACCAGGCGGCGGCCACAGGCGGCGATGCGCGACAGTTAGTGGGGTATCTGGTGTCGCAATCGGGTTTACCGCTGGATACGTCTGCATTGCGGGAAACCCTGCGTGAAAAACTGCCTGCGCATATGGTGCCGACGGTATTGTTGCAGCTGGCGGAGCTGCCGCTGAGTGCAAACGGTAAACTGGATCGTAAAGCGCTGCCGATGCCGCAGTTGACGTCGCGTACGTCAGGACGTGCGCCGCGAGCAGGGACTGAAACCGCCATCGCGAAGTCTTTTGCAGCCTTGCTGGATTGCGAGGTTAATGACGTAGAGGCGGACTTCTTTGCGCTTGGCGGGCATTCGCTGCTGGCGATGAAGCTGGCAGCGCAGTTGAGCCGTGTTTTTGAGCGTCAGGTAACGCCTGGGCAGATAATGGTGGCTTCTACTGTTGAACAACTGAGTGCACTGCTGGAGAGCAATGATGATGAACAGGCGCAGCGTCTGGGATTCGAAACGCTGCTGCCGCTGCGTGAAAGTCATGGCCCAACACTGTTTTGCTTCCATCCGGCGTCGGGTTTCGCCTGGCAGTTTAGCGTGCTGTCGCGTTACCTCAGCCCGCAGTGGTCGATTATTGGCATTCAGTCGCCGCGACCGGATGGCCCTATGCAGACGGCGGAAAGCCTTGATGCGGTCTGCGAACATCACCTGGCAACGCTGCTCAGCCAGCAGCCTCATGGTCCCTATTATTTATTAGGCTACTCGCTGGGGGGGACGTTGGCGCAAGGAATCGCCGCACGCTTACATGCCAGAGGAGAGAGGGTTGCATTCCTGGGGCTGCTGGATACCTGGCCACCGGAAACGCAAAACTGGCAGGAAAAGGAGGCCAATGGCTTGGATCCCGCAGTACTGGCAGAGATCGAGCGTGAACGTCAAGCGTTTCTGGCAGCGCAGCAGGGGAAGGCGTCAGAGGCCTTATTCAATGCTATCGAAGGAAACTATGCCGATGCGGTTCGCCTGCTCACCACGGCACACAGCGTGCCGTTTGCGGGTCACGCCACGCTGTTCGTCGCTGAGCGCACCTTGGTGCCGGGTGTTAGTCCTGAACGCAGTTGGTCACCGTGGATATCCAGTCTGGATGTATATCGTCAGGACTGCGCGCATGTCGATATTATCTCTCCTGACTCCTTTGAAGCGATAGGGCCAATAATAAATACCCTGATTAATAAATCGGTGTAACAAAGCGAATCGTGCTATCGCGACGCTCAAACAGCCCCATAATGTAATAAATATGTTATGGGGTTGTTCTTTTTTTGGTGTGCTGAGGGGGATTAAAAGGGGGAATACATTCCGCATATAATTTTTGGTAGGGCTTCGAGTGCAAAGAGTGTTTCGGATAATTCTTAATAGCTGATAGACTTCTCATTCGGAAATGTTCTTCTTTGGGTACAGATCTCAGGTCATACACATGTCATCATTAAATATTAAGCAAGACACCGTTTCGGATTTTACTGCGTATCCTCAGCCAGCGGTAAATGCTAACGAAATCGATTTAGTTAATCTAATCGAAATCTTATGGTGCGCCAGAACGAAAATTATGGCGACTGTTTTCGCCTTTGCCTGTGTGGGTATTCTGGCCTCTTTTCTGCTACCGCAAAAATGGACCAGTCAGGCCATTGTGACGCCGGCCGAGCCCGTCCAGTGGCAGAACCTCGAAAATATGTTGACCAAATTGCGCGTGCTGGATATGGATATTAACGTTAGCCGTGGTGATGTATTTAACCTGTTTATCAAAAAATTTCAGTCACCCTCACTGTTGGAAGAGTATCTGCGTTCTTCTCCTTACGTGATGAAACAACTGAAAGGCGCTGATATCGATGAAATGGACCTGCATCGGGCAATTGTCAGGCTCAGTGAAAAAATGAAAGCGGTTGACAGCAATGTGGGAAAAAAGAATGAGACTTCGCTGTATACCGCATGGACGTTGAGCTTTACCGCGCCCCAGGCTGAAGAAGCCCAGTCTGTGCTGAAGGGCTATATCCAGTATATTTCTGATGCTGTGGTGAAAGAAACGCTGGAGGATATTCGCAATAAACTGTCCATCAAAACCAGTTTTGAGAAAGAGAGACTGGATATGGATCGCGTCAGGCTTAAGAATCAACTGGACGCGAATATCCAGAGACTGAATTATTCACTGGAAATTGCGAATGCCGCTGGAATTAAAAAACCGGTCTACAGTAATGGCCAGGCGGTGAAAGATGACCCTGATTTCTCTATTTCACTGGGTGCTGACGGCATTGCACGTAAATTAGAAATAGAAAAGTCGGTAACGGATGTTGCTGAAATTAACGGGGAATTACGTAACCGCCAATATCACGTTGAACAGCTGTTAGCTATGAATGTGGATGATGTAAAATTTACGCCATTTAAATATCAACTTTCACCTTCGTTACCGGTGCATAAAGATGGTCCGGCAAAATCGATGATCGTTATTTTGGCAGCTTTGCTGGGTGTCATGGTGGCGTGCGGTGGCGTTCTGCTGAATTACGCCATGGTGGCGCGTAAGCAAAAAATGACATTTATTGATCAACAACTGGTGTGATGACTTTTCGTCTGGCGGCGAACTGCCCGCCAGACGGCAAATCTTACTATTTAGTGCGCCCAAGCGGCACCACTAACGGCGTTCCGGCAACCGGGTCGTCGATAATCAGACAGCGCAGACCATAGATTTTTTCAATAAGCTGCGCGGTGACGATCTCCTTCGGCGCACCCTCAGCAACAATTTTTCCGTCACGCAGCGCAATCAGATGCGTCGCATAGCGACACGCCTGATTAAGATCGTGCAGAACGGCGGCCAGCGTGTACCCTTTCTCCCGGTTTAGCTCACTCAGCAGCTCCAGCAGATCGATCTGATGGCTGATATCCAGCCAGGTGGTAGGTTCATCGAGCAGCATAATCGACGTTTCCTGCGCCAGCACCATCGCAATCCATGCGCGCTGGCGTTGTCCACCGGAAAGGGTATCCACACTTTGTGACGCAAGATGAGTGATTCCCGTCGCCTGCATTGCGTTTGAGACCGCGATTTCATCCTCATTTCGCCAGCGGGTAAACAATGGCTGGTGCGGGTAGCGCCCACGGGCAACCAGCTCCTGTACCGTAATATCACCCGGCGTGGTGGCGTTTTGCGCCAACAAACCTATTCTGCGTGCAACCTCTTTGCTGGCATAGTGCTGGATATGCTCCCCGTCGAGCCACACCTTACCGTGCGCGGGCGTCATCAGACGACTCAGCGTGCGCAGTAGCGTTGATTTTCCGCAGCCGTTTGGCCCGATAATTGCGGTGAAGTGACCGTCTGGAATCGACACATTGAGGTTTTGCGCTACGGTAAACTTGCCATAACCCAGCGTTAACTGGTCGCCACGCAAACGGGCTACTGATTCGATCATTTTTTGCGGGACTCCTGAATTAACAAGACGATAAGATAAATACCGCCGAGGCTTACGGTGACAACGCCCACCGGAAGCTGATAAGGCATAAACAGCTGTTGGGCACACAAATCCGCCATCAGCAGTAACAACGCGCCGCACAGTGCCGACAGGGTCAATCCCCAGCGCGATGTACCGCTAATCCGCCGCGCGATATGGGGAGCGACAAGGGCAATAAACGAGATAGGGCCAGCCAGGGCGGTGGCGGCAGCGGTCAGTACAACCGCAACCAGCATCATCATCAGACGTGAACGCTCTACGCTGACGCCAAGCGCACAGGCGCTGTCATCACCCATTTCCAGTAAACGCATCCGGCGCACCAGCAGCGTGGCGCACACCAACATAAGGATAATCAGCGGAGCAGAAGGCCAGGTTTTGGCCCAGGTCAGGCCATTGAGCGATCCGGCGTTCCACAGTCCGGCCGTCAGCGCGGTTTCTAATGATGCCTTCAGCAGTAGCCAGGTGTTGAACGCGACCAGCATGGCGCGTATGCCGATCCCAATAATAATCAGCCGGAAGGTGTCGATACCATTGCGCCAGGCGAGCGCCCAGACCACCAGAGACGTCAGGATCCCGCCAACCATGGCCGCAAGCGCGATAGCGGTGAGATGCTGTCCGAACAGCACCATTGCCACCAGCACACCGCTCCAGGCACCGGTATTGAAACCCATCACATCCGGGCTGCCCAGCGGGTTGCGCATCAGCGACTGGAATATTGCACCGCTCACGCCGAGCGCCGCGCCAATCAAGAGCGCCATCAGCACGCGTGGCAAACGCCATTCGGTCACCACCAGCGTAATACTGCGCGGCGCATCGCCAAGCAGAGCGGCAATAATTTGCTGGGTTTCCAGCGTCACGACGCCGCTACGCAGGCTCCATAAGCCAACGGCGAGACAACTTACAACCAGCAGCAGACTGCTGACTATCAGGCGGCGGGAGAGGTGCATTATGCGCCACCCCCGCGCGGTTTCCGGCGTACCAGAAAGATAAGCACCGGCGCGCCGATAAATGCGCTGACCACTGAAACGCGCAGTTCGCCGGGGACAATCAGGCGACCGATGATATCGGCAATTAACAACAGAGAGGGCGTTGCCAGTAGGGTAACGGGCAGCGACCAACGGTGATCTGCCCCCACCAGCCAGCGCGCCATATGCGGCATCATCAGGCCGATAAAGACGATAGGGCCGACAATCGCGGTCGCACTGCCGCACAGGACGGTAATCACCAGCAGGCCAATAAACTGCGTGCGAGCGACTTTGCTGCCAAGCGCGGTGGCGGTGTCACTCCCGAGGCTCAGGCTATTCAGGGCGCGGCTAAGGAACAACGCGACAGCCGCGGCAATCAGTACCGGCACCAGGACGACCTTCAGCGTATGCAGGCTGCGGATATCCAATGAACCGGCCTGCCAGAAACGCAACTGATCGTAGACATCCGGGTTGAGCAGGGCGATTCCGGTGGATAATCCTTCCAGCACCGCGCCCAGCGCAACACCTGCCAGCGTCAGACGTACCGGGCTTAACTGCCCGCCGCCCTGGCTGCCGGTAAATGCCACTATAAGCGACGCGGCCAGCGCCCCGGAAAAAGCCATCAGCAGTTGCTCTTGCGCAGAGGAAAAGCCGAACAGCGCGGCTCCCAGCACAATAGCGAAGCTGGCACCGGAGTTAACGCCCAGAATGCCGGGATCGGCGAGAGGGTTACGCGTGAGCGTTTGCATTAATGCACCAGCCAGACCCAGCGCTCCACCGGCGAGCAGCCCCGCCAGCGTGCGCGGCAGTCGCGCGTCCAGCACGATGGTGCAATCAGCGCTTTGACAACTGCCGGTGAGTGCATCCAGCACCACGGAGGCAGGTAGCGACTTGGCGCCAATAACCAGACTGAATACCGTGGTGATAACAAGTAATAACAATAGTCCGGGCACGGCGAAGGCACGTGTCGCGGAAACAGAGCATGGCATATCAACTTCCCTGATAATGATAGTAATTATCGTTATCGATCTTATTTGGATATGTTAGCATGTGCAGCCATCGAATGGATATTGAAAAAGTACCTGGTAAGGCTCTGTAATGAATCGACAATCCTGGCTGCTCAATCTCAGCCTGTTAAAGACCCATCCTGCATTTCGCGCCGTCTTCCTCGCCCGTTTTATTTCCATTGTCTCCCTGGGGCTACTCGGCGTGGCGGTTCCGGTACAGATCCAGATGATGACCCAGTCGACCTGGCAGGTAGGTTTGTCAGTGACGTTGACCGGCAGCGCAATGTTTATTGGTCTGATGGTGGGTGGGGTGCTGGCCGACCGCTATGAGCGGAAAAAAGTGATCCTGTTGGCTCGTGGAACCTGCGGAATCGGCTTTATTGGTCTGTGTCTGAATGCGCTGCTGCCCGAACCGTCGTTACTGGCGATTTATTTGCTTGGCTTATGGGACGGTTTCTTTGCCTCGCTGGGCGTGACCGCGTTGCTGGCGGCAACACCGGCGCTGGTTGGGCGGGAGAATTTGATGCAGGCCGGGGCGATTACCATGTTGACGGTACGTCTGGGTTCAGTTATTTCGCCGATGCTTGGTGGGGTGCTGCTCGCGACCGGTGGCGTGGCCTGGAACTACGGTCTGGCGGCGGCGGGCACTTTCATTACTTTGCTGCCGTTGCTGAGCCTTCCCGCGCTACCGCCTCCGCCGCAGCCGCGCGAGCATCCGTTAAAATCGCTGCTGGCAGCATTTCGCTTTCTGCTTGCCAGCCCGCTGATTGGCGGCATTGCGCTGCTCGGCGGTCTGTTGACGATGGCGAGCGCCGTGCGCGTGTTGTATCCCGCGTTGGCGATTAACTGGCAAATGTCGAGTGCGCAAATAGGTCTGCTGTATGCGGCCATTCCTCTTGGCGCGGCGGTGGGGGCGTTGACCAGCGGGCAACTGGCGCACAGCGTGCGTCCGGGACTGATCATGCTGGTATCAACCGTGGCTTCGTTTCTGACCATTGGTCTGTTTGGGTTGATGCCGGTCTGGGAGCTTGGGGTTGTCTGCCTGGCGCTGTTCGGCTGGCTGAGTGCGGTCAGCTCTTTGTTGCAGTACACCCTGTTACAGACGCAGACGCCAGAAGGGATGCTCGGGCGAATTAACGGTTTGTGGACTGCGCAGAACGTTACAGGAGATGCGATCGGCGCGGCGCTGTTAGGGGGATTGGGGGCGATGATGACACCGGTTGCTTCGGCAAGCGTGAGTGGGTTTGGGCTGGTGATTGTCGGTCTGCTACTGCTGTTATTGCTGGGAGAGGTGCGCCGCTTCCGACAAATGCCCGTGAATGCGGAATAACGTTGCGCTCTAAGATTTATAGGCCGGATAAGGCGTTAGCCGTATCCGGCGCTGGCTATTAAAAGAGAGCCGACAGACGTTGCAGCAGCAGCGTCGCGCTGTAGTAGTCGAGACGGAAGGTTTCCGTACCCAGGGCGTAAACACGTTTATTCTGCACGGCTGGCAGATGCGCCAGAAGCGGATTGGCATAAATGGCGTCGGCGTCTTTGCTGTCGCCAGCAAACAGGAATAACGCTTCGCCGTTCAGGCCAGCCGCCAGGTTCTCACCGCCAAGCTGGATAATATCGTGGCGTTTGCCCTGACTCTGGCTGGTATGCAATCCGGCAGGCAGCGGAGCCAGGGTGAAACCTAACTGCTCCATCAGCTTGCCCTGCGCCGACTCAGGCGTCCACAGGTTGGCGCTGTGCGCTGCCGCAGTGTACACCAGCGCGCTGACCGGTTGCGGCGGCAAGGTAATACGCTGCTTGACCGCCTGCAGTTGCTTATCAAACTCGGCAATACGCGCAGCCGCCTGTTGCTCCTGACCGGTAATTTCGCCTAATTGGGTCAGCAGCGCCTGCCAGCTTTTGTCGTCGTAATTAATGATTAGCGTTGGCGCAATGGTGGACAACTGATCGTATAGCGCGAGGGCTGAATCTCCTCCGGTGGCGCTGATCAGAATCAGATCCGGCATTTGCGCCGCCACGGCCTCAGCGCTCGGTTCGCCGATATACAGGCGGTTCAGTTTGCGCGCCTTTGCCACTTCGCTCCACTGGCGTAAAAAGCCCTGCGCATCGCCGATACGATTGTTCGGCGTAGTAGCCCCGCTGGCGATGACCGGGGCATCAATTGCCAGCAGCGAGCCGGTGAGGGTGACGCTGGTGGAAACAATTCGCTGCGGCTTATGTTCCAGCGTATGCGTGCCACGACTGTCGGTAACCTGACGCGGCCAGTCGGCAGCATGACCTGAAGACATTCCTGAAATAGACAAACCCGCCAGTAAGAGCACGGTGCGGCAAAAAGAGGGGAGACTCACGAATTAGCATCCTGTTATCAGTATGAGTAATGCTTCTCATTTTCATTGTTAGTGAACAAGGATGCAAGCCAAAGTCGCACATTGTGCTGCCACAAGAGTTGACATACCGCCGCTTTGCTTTTAGGTTAGCGACCGAAAATATAAATGATAATCATTATTAGAGCCTTTATCATTTTTGGAGGATGATATGGAAACGTCACTGGCCGAGGAAAAAACGCAGACTATGCCGACGCTCGCTCCCGACAGTTTTTTCTTTATGTCGCCGTACCGTAGTTTTACGACGTCAGGATGCTTCGCCCGCTATGCGGAACCGGCAATTGATGGCGATTCGCCAGACAGCCCTTTCCAACACAAAATGCATGCACTGTTTGCTGATGCCAAATCGCAGGGTATCGCTAACCCCATCATGGTCGGGGCGATTCCTTTTGACACCCGCCAGCCGTCATCGCTGTTTATTCCCCAGACGTGGCAGACGTTCTCCCGAACGGCGAAGCAGCAATCATCTCGTTACTTTAACGCGCATCAGTCGCTAAACGTCGTTGAACGTAAATCGATCCCGGAACAGGACTTCTTTGAAAATATGGTCGCCCGGGCGGCTGCGCTGACGGCAACCCCGGAAGTCGACAAAGTGGTGTTGTCACGCCTGATCGATATCACCGCTGATGCCCACATTGACAGCGGAGCGCTGCTGGAGCGCCTGGTGGCGCAAAATCCGGCGAGCTACAACTTCCACGTCCCCCTTGAAGATGGTGGCGTATTGATTGGCGCCAGTCCGGAACTGCTGTTACGCAAAGAAGGCGATCGTTTCAGCTCATTACCGCTGGCAGGCTCGGCACGTCGTCAACCGGACGATGTGCTGGACCGTGAGGCGGGCATCCGCCTGTTGGCGTCCGAAAAGGATCGCCATGAGCACGAACTGGTGACGCAGGCCATGAAAAATGTCCTGCGCGATCGCAGCCGTGAACTGCAACTCCCTTCTTCTCCGCAACTGGTCACCACACCTACGCTCTGGCACCTCGGCACGCCGTTTGAAGGTCAAGCCAACGCGCAAGAAAACGCCCTGACGCTCGCGTGCCTGTTGCATCCGACGCCTGCGCTGAGCGGCTTCCCGCATCAGGCTGCGCGCAAACTTATCGCTGAACTGGAGCCGTTCGATCGCGAACTGTTCGGTGGCATTGTCGGCTGGTGTGATGCCCAAGGCAACGGCGAATGGGTGGTGACGATCCGTTGTGCGAAGCTGCTGCGTAATCAGGTACGTTTCTTTGCCGGTGCCGGGATTGTTCCGGCTTCGTCCCCGATTGCGGAATGGCGTGAAACGGGAGCCAAACTCTCCACGATGTTGAATGTTTTTGGACTGCATTAAGAGCCTTTTTGACCAGTCCTTTAAGGAGCGATAATGAGTATTCCTTTCACCCGCTGGCCGGAGGAGTTTGCCCGCCGCTATCGTGAAAAAGGTTACTGGCAGGATTTGCCGCTGACCGACATTCTGACCCGTCACGCCGACAGCGATCATACGGCGGTGATCGATGGCGAACGCCACCTGAGCTATCGCCAACTGAATCAGGCCACTGACAATCTCGCCTGCAGTCTGCGCCGTCAGGGGATCAAACCCGGCGAAACCGCGCTGGTGCAACTGGGCAACGTGGCTGAGCTGTATATCACCTTCTTTGCGCTGCTAAAGCTGGGCGTAGCCCCGGTGCTGGCATTATTCAGCCATCAGCGTAACGAACTTAATGCCTATGCCAAACAGATTGAACCGGCGCTGCTGATTGCCGATCGTCAGCATGCGCTGTTTAGCGGGGACGATTTTCTTAACGCTTTTGTGGCTGAACACAATTCAGTGCGCGTGGTGCAACTGCGCAATGATGAAGGCGAGCACAATCTGCAAACGGCGATAAGCCAGCCTGCGACTGATTTTTCCGCCACGCCATCGCCTGCTGATGAGGTGGCCTATTTCCAGCTTTCTGGCGGGACTACCGGGACGCCAAAGCTGATTCCTCGTACCCATAACGATTACTACTACAGCGTACGTCGCAGTAATGAGATTTGCCGCTTCACCAGGGAAACGCGTTATTTATGCGCGATCCCGGCGGCGCACAACTACGCGATGAGTTCGCCTGGCGCGTTGGGGGTATTCCTGGCCGGCGGCACCGTGGTGCTGGCGGCTGACCCGAGCGCCACCCTGTGCTTCCCTCTGATTGAACAGCATCAGGTTAACGTCACGGCGCTGGTGCCGCCAGCGGTGAGTCTGTGGCTGCAGGCAATTGCGGAGTGGGGGAGCAATGCGCAATTGGCTTCGCTGACGCTGCTGCAGGTCGGTGGGGCACGGCTTTCCGCCTCGCTTGCGGCGCGTATTCCGGCGGAGATTGGCTGCCAGCTGCAGCAGGTCTTCGGCATGGCGGAAGGGCTGGTGAACTACACCCGTCTGGACGACAGTCCTGAACGCATCATCAATACCCAGGGCCGCCCGATGTGTCCCGATGATGAAGTCTGGGTAGCAGACGCTGACGGCAACCCTTTAGCCGAGGGAGAAACCGGGCGGCTGATGACGCGTGGCCCATACACTTTCCGCGGCTACTTCAAAAGTCCTGAGCACAATGCCAGCGCCTTTGACGCCAACGGTTTTTACTGTTCCGGCGATCTGATCGTCATCGATCGAGATGGCTATATCACCGTTCAGGGACGCGAGAAGGATCAGATCAACCGCGGTGGGGAGAAGATCGCTGCAGAAGAAATTGAAAACCTGCTGCTGCGCCATCCGATGGTGATCCATGCCGCACTGGTCAGTATGGATGACGAACTGATGGGCGAGAAAAGCTGTGCCTGTTTGGTGGTAAAAGAATCGCTGCGAGCGGTGCAGGTGCGTCGTTTTCTACGCGAACAGGGCGTAGCGGAATTCAAATTACCTGACCGCGTGGAGTGCGTTGAGTCGTTACCGCTGACTCCGGTTGGGAAAGTAGATAAAAAACAATTACGTCAGTGGCTGGCATCACGCTCACTGGCCTGAAGGAGAATAAGAGATGGCCATTCCTAAACTGCAGGCGTATGCGCTACCCACGGCGCTTGATGTTCCGGTGAACAAAGTGGACTGGGCGTTTGACCCCGAACGCGCCGCGCTGCTAATTCACGACATGCAGGACTATTTTATCGGCTTTTGGGGGGATAACTGCCCGATGATGGAGCAGGTAGTCGCTAACATCGCCGCACTGCGTCAGTACTGCAAAGAGCATAACATTCCGGTGTATTACACCGCTCAGCCGAAAGAACAGAGTGATGAAGACCGCGCTCTGCTCAATGATATGTGGGGACCCGGTCTGACGCGTTCGCCGGAACAGCAAAAAATCGTTGAGGCGCTGGCGCCGGATGAAGCGGATACCATTCTGGTGAAATGGCGTTACAGCGCATTTCATCGCTCCCCGCTGGAACAGATGCTTAAGGAAACCGGACGTAATCAACTGATTATTACCGGCGTGTATGCGCATATTGGCTGTATGACCACCGCAACGGACGCCTTTATGCGCGACATCAAGCCGTTTATGGTGGCCGATGCGCTGGCAGACTTTAGCCGTGACGAACATCTGATGTCGCTGAAATACGTGGCGGGACGCGCCGGGCGTGTGGTGATGACTCAGGAATTATTACCGACGCCGGTACCGGCCAGCAAAGATGCGTTACGCAGCGTTATTCTGCCGCTGCTGGATGAGTCCGAAGAGCCGATGGATGACGAAAACTTGATCGACTACGGACTGGATTCCGTGCGCATGATGGCGCTGGCGGCGCGCTGGCGTAATGTTCATGGCGATATTGACTTCGTGATGCTGGCGAAAAAACCGACCATTGACGCCTGGTGGACGCTGCTCTCTCGCGAGGTGAAGTAATGTCTGGATTTGACTTCGCTGGGAAAACCGTCTGGGTAACCGGTGCGGGAAAAGGGATTGGCTACACCACGGCGCTGGCGTTTGTGAAAGCAGGCGCTGATGTGACAGGATTCGATCGCGAATTTTCTCAGGATAATTACCCGTTTGTCACTGAAGTGCTGGATGTGGCGAATGCCGGACAGGTGGCTGAGGTGTGTCAGCGCCTCCTGCAAACGCGCGAGCGGTTGGATGTGTTGGTCAATGCGGCGGGTATTTTGCGTATGGGGGCCACCGATGCGCTGAGCATTGAGGAGTGGCAGCAGACGTTTGCGGTGAACGTTGGTGGGGCGTTCAATCTGTTTCAGCAGACGATGGCGCAGTTTCGTCGCCAGCAGGGTGGGGCAATCGTGACCGTCGCGTCGGATGCGGCGCACACGCCGCGTATCGGTATGAGCGCATACGGTGCGTCAAAAGCCGCGCTGAAAAACCTGGCGCTGACCGTCGGACTCGAACTGGCAGGCAGCGGTGTGCGTTGTAATGTGGTTTCGCCAGGCTCGACCGACACCGATATGCAGCGTACGTTGTGGGTCAGCGATGATGCGGAGCAACAGCGCATTCGTGGGTTTGGTGAGCAGTTTAAGCTCGGTATTCCGCTGGGGAAAATCGCGCGTCCACAGGAAATCGCTAACACTATTTTATTCCTCGCCTCCGATCTGGCAAGCCACATTACGCTTCAGGATATCGTGGTGGACGGCGGCTCCACGCTGGGGGCATGACGATGATCTGGAAACGTCATTTAACGCTGGATGAACTGAATGCCACCAGTCAGAACACGATGGTGGCACATTTAGGCATGGCCTACACCCGACTGGGGGATGATGTGCTGGAAGCCGAAATGCCGGTGGATAGCCGTACCCATCAGCCGTTTGGCCTGCTGCATGGCGGCGCGTCGGCGGCCCTGGCGGAAACATTGGGTTCGATGGCGGGTTATCTGATGACTCGCGACGGGCAGTGTGTGGTGGGGACGGAACTGAACGCCACGCACCATCGTGCTGTTGCGCAGGGGAAAGTGCGCGGCGTTTGCCAGCCGCTGCACCTCGGGCGTCAGAGTCAAAGCTGGGAAATCGTCATCTTTGATGAGCAGGGACGACGCTGTTGCACCTGTCGATTAGGCACTGCGGTGATGGGGTGAAGTCGCCCAGCAAAGTGAAATGAAATTGCAGGGTCAACCGCTAAATGAAGTGATCTAGTTAACAATGCAATGTAAATACTCAGTTATATTCCGGGTTTACATGGTTGTCAGGTTGTTAAATTCAGAAAAGATGTTATAGAAACAAAATGTAACATCTCTCTGACCAGGACAACGGAAAACCAAGTATGAATAAATCAGGGAAGTACCTCCTCTGGACAGTGCTCTCCGTTATGGGAGCATTTGCCCTCGGCTATATCGCATTAAATCGTGGCGAACAGATCAACGCGTTGTGGATAGTCGTGGCGTCGGTCTGTGTCTACCTTATCGCTTACCGTTTCTACGGCCTGTACATCGCGAAAAATGTACTGGCGCTGGACCCGACACGTATGACGCCAGCCGTGCGTCATAATGATGGTCTGGACTATGTTCCTACCGATAAAAAAGTGCTGTTTGGTCACCATTTTGCGGCGATTGCTGGAGCGGGTCCGTTAGTTGGACCGGTGCTGGCGGCGCAAATGGGTTATCTGCCGGGTATGATCTGGCTGCTTGCCGGGGTGGTACTGGCGGGGGCGGTGCAGGACTTTATGGTGCTGTTTGTTTCTACCCGTCGCGATGGTCGTTCCCTTGGCGAACTGGTGAAAGAAGAGATGGGTCCAACGGCGGGCGTCATTGCGCTGGTGGCCTGCTTTATGATCATGGTGATTATCCTCGCGGTACTGGCGATGATCGTTGTGAAAGCGCTAACCCACAGCCCGTGGGGAACCTACACCGTCGCCTTTACTATCCCGCTGGCGATCTTCATGGGGATTTACCTGCGTTATCTGCGCCCGGGCCGCATTGGTGAAGTGTCGGTTATCGGTCTGGTATTCCTGGTGTTTGCTATTATCTCCGGCGGCTGGGTGGCTGAAAGCCCGACCTGGGCACCGTACTTTGACTTTACCGGCGTACAGTTGACCTGGATGCTGGTGGGATACGGCTTTGTCGCCGCCGTACTGCCGGTGTGGTTGCTGCTGGCACCGCGTGATTATCTCTCTACCTTCCTGAAAATCGGTACCATTGTTGGTCTGGCGGTAGGGATTCTGATCATGCGTCCGACGCTGACCATGCCTGCGCTGACCAAGTTTGTTGACGGTACAGGCCCGGTCTGGAGCGGTAACCTGTTCCCGTTCCTGTTTATTACCATCGCCTGCGGTGCGGTCTCTGGTTTCCACGCGCTGATTGCCTCCGGCACTACGCCGAAGATGCTGGCGAATGAAGGTCAGGCCTGCTTTATCGGCTACGGCGGGATGCTGATGGAGTCCTTTGTCGCCATTATGGCGCTGGTGGCGGCCTGCGTTATCGACCCGGGCGTCTACTTTGCGATGAACAGCCCAATGGCTGTACTGGCACCAGCCGGAACCACCGATGTGGTTGCGTCAGCGGCACAGGTCGTGAGCAGTTGGGGCTTTGTTATCACGCCGGATACGCTGCATCAGATTGCGAACGATGTCGGCGAACAATCCATTATCTCCCGCGCAGGCGGTGCGCCGACGCTGGCGGTCGGCATGGCGTATATTCTGCACGGTGCGCTGGGTGGCATGATGGATGTGGCGTTCTGGTATCACTTCGCCATTCTGTTTGAAGCGCTGTTTATTCTGACGGCGGTAGATGCGGGAACGCGTGCCGCACGCTTTATGCTGCAGGATCTGCTGGGCGTGGTGTCACCGGGTCTGAAACGTACCGATTCGCTGCCTGCGAACCTGTTGGCAACGGCGCTGTGTGTGTTGGCCTGGGGTTACTTCTTGCATCAGGGCGTGGTGGATCCACTGGGTGGTATTAATACCCTGTGGCCACTGTTTGGTATCGCCAACCAGATGCTGGCCGGTATGGCGTTGATGCTTTGCGCGGTGGTGCTGTTCAAGATGAAACGTCAGCGTTATGCGTGGGTGGCGCTGGTGCCAACGGCCTGGCTGTTGATTTGTACCCTCACCGCCGGCTGGCAGAAAGCGTTTAGCCCGGATGCGAAAATTGGCTTCCTCGCCATCGCTAACAAGTTCCAGGCGATGATCGACAGCGGTAATATTCCGGCGCAGTACACCCAGTCGCAGCTGACGCAGTTGGTGTTTAACAACCGTCTGGATGCGGGTCTCACTATCTTCTTCATGGTAGTCGTTGTGGTGCTGGGTCTGTTCTCCATCAAAACTGCACTGGCAGCACTGAAAGAGGACAAACCTACGTCGAAAGAAACGCCATACGAACCGATGCCTGAGAATGTCGAAGAGATCGTGGCGCAGGCGAAAGGCGCGCACTAATATTCTCTTAACCAACGAGCCCTCTCCTTAATGGGGAGGGCATTTGTTCGACAGGGAACTACTATGTTTGAAACGCTCTCTAAAGCCGGGAAGTATTTAGGTCAAACCGCCCGATTAATGATAGGTGTGCCGGATTACGACAATTATGTTGAGCATATGCGCATCACGCATCCGGACCAGACGCCAATGACCTACGAAGAATTTTTCCGCGAACGCCAGGATGCGCGCTACGGGGGGAAAGGCGGCGCACGCTGCTGTTAAATTTTTTGCCGGATGGAGCAGACGCCCATCCGGCCTGCAACACTGCATTGGTCGTCGCCGTAGGTCGGATAAGGCGAAGCCGCCATCAGGCAAGTTAATCACACCGTAAACGATTCCACCTTTTCGAATGCTGCGCGCAGGGTTTCCGGCGTTAACGTTACCGGCAGCGCATGAATGGACTCCACCGGGCGCAGGGTGTGTGCAATCACGTTGTCGATTTCGGCGCGGTTGTTGATGTCCACTTCCAGTTGAGCCAACCGGGTTGGCAGGTTAAAGCGCTGATAGGCGGTAATTAACTGCACCAGCACATCATCTTGTCCCAGCAGCGCGCTCTGTACCAGTATGCCGTACGCCACTTTGGTGCCATGTAAAAACTTCTCGGTCTGCGGGAGGACGGTCAGGCCATTATGTACCGAATGTGCCGCCGCCACGCGGGTGTAGCGCTCACCCAGACCGCCGACCATGCCGCCTCCGGCAATAATTGCATCCACCACATCGCAAAACGTGCGGCTTAACGTGCCTTGTTGCTTATCGACCAGCGCCTGCTCGCTGCTTTCTAACAGGACGTCGCGGATCGTCTGCGCAGCATGGATACCCAGACGCACGGTCAGAGGCAGCTTTTCCGGCTCAGGCGCGAGCACGACGGCCTCGTACCATTTCGCCAGCGTGTCGCCGATCCCCGCCAGTAAGTATTCTTCAGGTGCATTGAGAACGATCTCTGGCTCGACCAGCACGAGGAAATTGGCGTCAGCGAATATTTCGAAATGCAGCGCCTGGCCTGCATCGTTGTACCAGACGGAGAGCGGTGTCCATGCGGCACAGGTCGCTGCGATAGTAGGAATACCGACAAAAGGCAGACCCAGACGACGGGCCAGCGCTTTGGCTGTGTCGAGCAATGTCCCGCCGCCCACACCAATCACCACACTGCGTTCCTCCCCTGACTCTTTTGCCAGTTGAGTAACATCGGTTTCGCTGCAATGTCCCGTAAACAGCAGGTGCCTGGCATCGGTAAGATGAAATGCTTCTGGCAGATAAGGGCGGGCTGCGTCGATGGCGCGTTCACCATAAACCCAGACGGCACGTGAGAGCTGGTCTACAGTGAAAAAATCATTGAGTCTTGACAGGCTGCCGGGATGGGAAAAATAGTTGGCCGGGCCGGTGACGACGCGAATCTCGGTATTACTCATGTTGTGTTGTCCTTTTGGCTGTCCTGTCAATGCAGGTTATTTTTATATAGACGTCTGAACGTCTTGATTGCCAAATACTAACATCGTGCTATAGTGGCTTCAACCACAACATCACCCGCTGGGATAACAATAATGAGTAATAACCCGCTGATTCCGCAAAGCAAACTGCCTAATCTTGGCACCACTATCTTCACGCAAATGAGCGCGCTGGCGCAGCAGCATCAGGCCATTAATCTCTCGCAGGGATTTCCTGATTTTGATGGGCCACTCTTTTTGCAGGAACGTCTGGCGTATCACGTCGCGCATGGCGCAAACCAGTATGCGCCGATGACGGGCGTACAGCCGCTGCGCGAAGCCATTGCGGATAAAACCGCGCAGCTGTACGGCTATAAACCTGATGCGAATAGTGAAGTGACCGTGACGGCGGGGGCCACTGAAGCGTTGTTCGCCGCAATTACGGCGCTGGTGCGTCCTGGCGATGAGGTGATTTGTTTTGACCCGAGCTACGACAGCTATGCGCCCGCGGTCGAATTATCCGGCGGCGTAGTTAAACGTATCGCGCTGCAACCGCCGTCTTTTCGCGTCGACTGGCAGGAATTTAGCGCTGTACTCAGCGAAGGTACCCGACTGGTGATCGTTAACACGCCGCACAACCCTTCCGCCACCGTATGGCATCACGCCGATTTTGATGCTCTGTGGCAGGCAATTAAAGAACGCGAGATCTTTGTCATCAGCGACGAAGTTTATGAGCACATTTGCTTCGCCGGACAGGGACATGCCAGCGTGCTGGCGCATCCGCAGCTACGCGATCGCGCCGTTACCGTTTCATCGTTTGGGAAGACCTATCACATGACCGGCTGGAAAGTCGGTTACTGCGTTGCGTCTGCCGCCATTAGCGCTGAATTACGCAAGGTACACCAGTATCTGACGTTCTCAGTTAATACGCCGGCTCAGTTGGCGCTGGCGGATATGCTGCGGGAGGAGCCAACGCACTATCATGAGTTGCCAGTCTTTTATCAGAAAAAGCGCGATGTGTTGGTGAACGCACTGCGTGACAGCCGCCTGGAAATTCTGCCGTGTGAAGGCACGTATTTTCTGCTGGTCGATTACAGTGCCGTCTCCACACTTAACGACGTTGAGTTTTGCCAGTGGCTGATCAAAGAAGTGGGCGTTGCCGCGATCCCGTTGTCGGTTTTCTGCGCCGATCCTTTCCCGCATAAGCTGATTCGCCTATGTTTTGCCAAGCAAGAATCGACGCTGTTAGCGGCAGCCGAACGTCTGGTTGCGCTGTAGTTATTTTACCGTCCAGGCTTTGGAGAAGCGACGGTCGGCAAACAACTCTTGCAGACCGTTAATTTGTTTCAGACGTAAAACTTCATCGTCGTCCATCCCTAACTCTTTACTGATTTTCTCTTGGCTCCATCCCAGTAGCGATAATTCCCGAACGATTTCCGACATAGCATGAATTTTATGCCGCCCACGGGCACGATTATGACGAATTGTCGCCGCCATGCGTTCATGGCGTTCACGCTGTAAACAGGTGACCGGCAAGTAGCCATGCAGGCGAGATTTCAGAGATGGTTTGCTTTTACCTAGCTCATGACGGTGAAAGCCATCGACAATTTCGTATTCTTCCTCTGTGGAGCGGACCACCACGATAGGCTGCGTGAATCCATCTGCTTCGAGGGACTTCTGCAGCAGCTTTTTCTCCGGAGGCGCAACATTATTGGGGTTGTAGTCATTGGGTGAGATGCGATCATTTTTAACCCAAAGTACGCAATCTACAGGTTCCTCGCGAAAGGGACTGACGCTATGTATTGCCTGCCTGAATTCATTGATGGCTTCGATTCTCTCTTTTTCTGGCAATGCAGAAAGAAAGCCGAGGAGTTCCTGAGTTAATCGTTGTTGCATAAGATCCCCCATTCCTGGCGTTTTGTTTTCATGCGTTCATTATAACGTTGGTAGTTTTTGGGTTTTGTTGGGCTGAATGACAGCGCCCGGCACCAGTAGTCATTATTTAGCAGGACTTTGCAGATACGCCGCCACGACGGGATATCCGCTGAGCCAATATCTTTTTCCTGAGTTTGCGGGATATTGTCCATGCCCTTTTTCTTATACCACTGCAAATAGATGGCGATTTTATTGCGATAATGTTCAGCGGTCATTTCCGGCATGCTGTTGAGTAACAGCATGGCGTATTCCTGCCAGTTTAAATGCTCGGGTTTCAATATTTTGCGGTGCCCGTAAAAATGGTTGTCCTGACCTGCATAAATTCCACCACTTTTTACACCGCTGACACGGGCGCACATGGCTGCCCAGCGCTCGGGTTCAATGACGTGATATAGCCATAATCCCTGACGCTGTTCCGGGCCAAAGGGCTCACAAATACGCATGTAGCGTGTCGGGACACCGGCCTGATACATGAGATTATATAAGGGATTGCACAACATTCCGGTTTTTGCGAACCAGGTCCAGATATCGGCCGTTTTCCAGTCATAAATCGGATAAATATACCAGGTATGCCCGCCGGGTGCGCTGGTGGTCCAGGGTTTATCATCGGCAAAGCGCTGCTTTTGCGAATTGGCAATGGCGACAAAACGATTATATGACTCATCGGCGCGGATCCCGACCATCATGCCGGCTGGACGTTTCTCTGAATACCAGTCAGCGAACTCGCGAACAAATTGTTCAAAGGTCATGCCGGGTTGATAGAAAGAGAAATACTCTGGATCGGTTATGGCATCCGTAGGAGGCTGGCGAACCCACGGAGTACCTGGTTCCCAACACTGCCATTCTGGTTGAAATTGAGAAAGTGAATTTTGGGTCGTGAGCGGTAAAGCCACCCAATAAAAGCGCTCGATGACAGCGGAATAACGTTCACGAAGCGCCTCCACATAGTCGATAGTGCACGAAAACTGGGCTTCCCAGTCGATAAACAGTACGTCAATTTTTTTATGCCGTTGGCGTGCAAGCATGGCTGTCAGATGTAGCATCAGTCCTGAATCTTTCCCGCCGGAGAAAGAGACGCAAACCCGAGGCAGCGTTTCCAGAGCCCATGTAATGCGCTCCAGAGCGGCGTCCAGCACGTTTTGAGCGAGCGGGATTTTATAAATAGACATATTAAGCTCATATCAGAATTATTATTCAAAAAAATAACAAAGGCTGGCAATAAGATATGCTAATTTTTTCCATGTGCAACGTTTTAATGTATTCATGGTTGTGTTGGATTTTGTTTATTCATAAAAATTTAAAATGAATTGGTGCATCTCTACTTGTTAGTACATGGGTTATATTTATTATTTATTTTTTTAATAAAATTAGCAAAGCCAGTATTATTGAGTGATGCTCTGTTATACATCAGAAATAAATTTATTTTTGGTAAGGGAATATCAATACAGATCTCTTTTAAATTAAATGAGCCGGTATATTGTTCGTAAATATCTCTTGGTAATAGACCTATGATATCTGTATTTGAAATAATATTGATGATCGTTATTAATGAGTCACTGCGGAAGCCAATATCTCGATTAGCCAGCAAGGTGTTGGTTTGTTGCCAGTATTCTTTAATGCCAGGATCGTCAGAAAGAAGTTGCGTGAACTGTTCTTTTAATACTGTTTCAAGCGTAGTATCGCCATTAATTCTGGGGTGGTTTTTGTTGCAAACTAATATTGTTTCGACAGTTTTAAATGGCGAGCATATTATCGAGCGATTACTCACTGGCGCGGTAGCAATGACTAAATCTGCTTTTCTGTAAGCCAACAGATTTTCCGTACTTTCAGCAGTGATGAGTATGTTATGGTGCTCAATTTCGACAAGCGAGTCTTCTCTGAGGAGATGAATAATTTCCTCTATGTTTATAATTGTTGGCAGTTGTGGACAGTAAATAATGAATTTTTTCTTCAGACTGGAGTTATTCATGATGTTTATTGTCTGCTCCAGACTGTTGAGGTTTTTCTCAAGATGATGATGGAGGTTAATCCCCATAATCGTTGGCGTTAGGCCTTTTCCGGAGCGGATAAACAGTGGGTCATTAAATTGTGTGCGTAGCCGTTGCAGTGACTGGCTAACGGCAGAGGGGGTAATATACAAAGTTTCAGCAGCTTTAGTGATACTCAAATGTTGATAAATACACTCAAAGATAACCAACAGATTGAGATCGAACTTTTTGAGGTCATAGAGGTTAGCCATGCATATCTTCCTGTGATGGTCATGTTTTGAAAGATTTAATTTTTAAATATTTTAAGGTGTGATTATTCTTGTGATTTATGTTTGTGTGCTTAATGAATTATTAATTTAAACTAAAATAGCACAGATTGCGTAAATTTGACCAGAGAAGTTAAATTAAATGAGTGATTGATATGAGAATTATAACAATCACTCATTTTATTACCGTTATTTATTACCCATGATAATGTTAAATTTCTCCTTATCCGGTAAGCCGACTTCCTGTTGTAACGTATCGTCTTTACCCATATAATAGATAGCCGGCGTGACGTTGGCCCCTAAATCATCCATCAACTTTTGATTGATATTCAATACCTTCATCTGGTCCGGTGAGATGGAGGTTGGGATTTCTAGCTTCATTTTCCCTCCGGATGCCTCATAGTCATGCCAGGTTTTGGCCGGATCTTTTGCGGACAGAATCGCAGCGGCGGTAGCCGGGCTTTCGGGTTTAATTACGCCAACCAGTAATGTGCGCAACTGAACTTTACCTGAGTCCACCCACGGGCGGGCTTGCTGCCAGAACTGTTTGCAATAGGGGCAGAAGGGATCGGCAAACACGTAGACAATGACCGGAGCCTCTTTTTTCCCGTCCAGGATCCAGGAGGCTTTTTCCATTCGCTGCCACATCTCTCGCCCGGCAGGAGCGTAGATCTCTTTTTCTATCAGCGCATTACTGAGGTTTTCGCCTTTTTCGTTATACATATAACCAGAAATGGCGTGTTTACCGTCAGGCGTAACATAGATAGTAACGCCCATATCCTGGTATTTTCCCAGGTAGCCCTTCATTCCACCCGGCGCGTCGAAGGGTTTCAAAATAGTAATGCCCTGTTTCTCAATAGCTTTAACGGGAGCAGGAAGTTCTTCGGCGTGCACCATGGCAGGAAGCAGAGTTAAGAGTAAGGTACGTTTAAACATTGATTTTCCTTATAAAATCAGAAGGAAAGGGGGCTAAGTTGCAAAACCTATCGCAGCCATAGGTAAGATCGACCGTCTGTCGATTGCCCTTTCTTGAGTGGGGTGATGTAATCCCAATCGCTGTTACGACCTTTGTTAAGGTAATGTAGAGCGCAACACATAGCCAGCCCTGCTGGCACTGACGTTACCTGCGGGTAGCTCGGGTAATGAGGCTCCCTGCAAAGGGGGCCTTTTTTACTTTTATCTTTAGGTTCACAACATGAGTTTGAGTGGGTTGTTAGTTAACGCTTATTGATTTGATAAAGGAAACGCATTAGCCCTGCGAAGAGATTTTCGTTAACTTATTTCTCAACGAAAACACGGAGGAAGTACAGATGTCCTTGATTAACACCAAAATTAAACCTTTCAAAAACCAGGCGTTCAAAAACGGTGAGTTCATCGAAGTAACCGAGAAAGATACCGAAGGTCGCTGGAGTGTCTTCTTCTTCTACCCGGCTGACTTTACTTTCGTTTGCCCGACCGAACTGGGCGATGTGGCTGACCACTACGAAGAACTGCAGAAACTGGGCGTAGATGTGTATTCCGTATCTACTGACACCCACTTTACCCACAAAGCATGGCACAGCAGCTCTGACACTATCGCGAAAATCAAATATGCGATGATCGGCGACCCGACTGGCGCCCTGACCCGTAACTTCGACAACATGCGTGAAGATGAAGGTCTGGCTGACCGCGCAACCTTCGTTGTTGACCCGCAGGGTATCATCCAGGCAATCGAAGTTACCGCTGAAGGTATCGGCCGTGATGCGTCTGACCTGCTGCGCAAAATCAAAGCTGCACAGTACGTTGCCTCTCACCCTGGTGAAGTTTGCCCGGCGAAATGGAAAGAAGGCGAAGCGACCCTGGCTCCATCCTTAGATCTGGTCGGTAAGATTTAAGTCGCATAATTTGTAGGCCGGATGAGCGCAGTGCATCCGGCATTCCACAGGCGCAAACTTGCGCCTGTTTCATTCCAGCATCATGACGCAAGTTGCATTAATGCATTCCTGCAAAGTCGGCTTGCATGATGATGTTTTCAGAGAGGGAAGAAGAATGCTCGACACAAATATGAAAACCCAGCTCAGGGCTTACCTTGAGAAACTGACCAAACCTGTTGAGCTGATTGCTACGCTGGATGACAGCGCTAAATCGGCAGAAATCAAGGAACTGCTGACTGAAATTGCTCAACTGTCAGAAAAAGTTACCTTTAAAGAAGACAATACTCTGGCGGTACGCAAGCCATCGTTCCTGATCACCAATCCAGGTTCTCACCAGGGGCCGCGCTTTGCCGGTTCTCCGCTGGGCCATGAGTTTACCTCCCTGGTGCTGGCGTTGCTGTGGACCGGTGGTCATCCGTCAAAAGAGGCGCAGGCGTTGCTGGAGCAGATCCGCGAGCTCGACGGTGATTTTGAGTTTGAAACCTATTATTCGCTTTCCTGTCATAACTGTCCGGACGTGGTACAGGCGCTGAACCTGATGTCGGTACTGAATCCACGTATCAAGCATACGGCGATTGACGGCGGTACCTTCCAGAACGAAATTACCGATCGCAACGTGATGGGCGTTCCGGCGGTGTATATGAACGGCAAAGAGTTCGGTCAGGGGCGCATGACGCTGACTGAGATCGTGGCGAAAGTGGATAGCGGCGCAGAAAAACGTGCGGCCCAAGAGCTGAACAAACGTGATGCTTATGACGTGCTGATTGTCGGTTCCGGTCCTGCGGGGGCGGCAGCGGCAGTGTACTCTGCACGTAAAGGGATTCGCACCGGTCTGATGGGCGAACGCTTTGGCGGTCAGGTTCTTGATACCGTCGATATTGAAAACTACATCTCGGTACCGAAAACCGAAGGCCAGAAACTGGCGGGCGCGCTGAAAGCACACGTTGATGACTATGATGTTGATGTGATCGACAGCCAGAGCGCCAGCAAACTGGTTCCGGCTGCGCAGGAAGGTGGTTTGCATCAGATTGAAACGGCGTCCGGCGCGGTGCTGAAAGCACGCAGCATTATCATTGCCACCGGCGCGAAATGGCGCAACATGAACGTTCCGGGCGAAGATCAGTATCGCACCAAAGGCGTAACCTACTGCCCGCACTGTGATGGCCCGCTGTTTAAAGGCAAGCGCGTTGCGGTGATTGGTGGCGGCAACTCCGGTGTTGAAGCCGCTATTGACCTGGCAGGCATTGTTGAACATGTGACGCTGCTGGAGTTTGCCCCTGAAATGAAGGCGGACCAGGTGCTGCAGAATAAGCTTCGTAGTCTGAAAAACGTCGATATTATTCTGAATGCGCAAACGACAGAAGTGAAAGGCGATGGCAGCAAAGTCACCGGCCTGGAGTATCGCGACCGCGTGAGCGGCGATGTTCACAGTGTGGAACTGGCGGGTATCTTTGTACAGATAGGTCTGCTGCCAAACACCCACTGGCTGGAAGGTGCCGTTGAGCGTAATCGCATGGGCGAAATCATCATTGATGCCAAGTGCGAAACCAGCGTGAAGGGGGTTTTCGCCGCGGGTGACTGCACCACCGTACCGTATAAGCAGATCATCATCGCGACCGGTGAAGGCGCGAAGGCTTCATTGAGTTCGTTTGATTATCTGATTCGCACGACAGTAGCATAAAAAAAGTAAGACTCACCTGCAATGCCAAAACCGTCAGCTATCCGCTGGCGGTTTTTTATTTCCACGCTTTCAGATTGTCAACTCTTGAAACAATAAGCCGCATAACACATTCATTTAATAAACCTGATCATTGGTTTCATCAAAGAAAGATGTAACCAGTGTTAGTGGACTACATTGTCACCCTGTCAGGCGTTAACCTGACAGGGGTTTTCTTCAGCAAATTAGAGGCTATTAACGTACAACCAGCACTGGCAGAGTAGCGTGGCGAACAACGCTGGAAGCGTTTGAGCCGAGCAGATGAGTGCTGATTGATGGGTTACGCGACCCAATGACGACCACATCCGCATTCAACTCTTCACCCAACTCGTTGACGACGTCACGTACGCTACCAAAGCGGACGTGTTGTTTAATACGGGAAGGATCGATGCTGAAGTGACCGACCATCGTTTGCAGACGGGTTTCCGCTTCGTGTTGTAGATGCTCTTCAAAACGACGGACATCGGCTGCAAAGCGGTGCAGGCTTAAGCTTGCTGAGCCTGGCAGCACATGCAGCAGATGGATAACGCCGTTTTCCTGTGCCAGAAATTCTGCATGGCGAATAGCCTTGTCGCTCAGTTCCATTTCGAATACATCAACAGGCATTATGATTGTGTTGTACATAAACATTCTCCTTGTCATTACATGAACACATATCAGCATAGTATTAAAAATGATTCTGTCAGTCACGACACAGATTTATGTTTTGCGAACAGGAGATAAGTGAGGGGCTGGAGCTGGGGGGAACCGGAAAGAGGATGCGGATGCATCCCCTGTAAGATAAAGCGAGTGGCTTTGATAAGACAGAGTTAGCGCAGGTAGTCGCCCGCAGCTTCAGGTTGGTACTCAAGCTCAATGACTTCGAGGTGCGTTGAAGTCCCGCCTGGCAGTTCCCAGTGAATGGTGTCACCAACGCGCAGGCCCAGAAGTGCCGCGCCAACAGGTGCCATTACCGAAAGTTGTGTGCTGCTGTCAGTCATATTGGCCGGATACACCAGGGTACGCACGCGGACTTCGCCATCACTCAGATTGCGGAATTTCACGCGGCTGTTCATGGTCACGACATCGTGCGGCATGGTTTCTGGTGAACACATTTGGGCACGATCCAGCTCGGCGTTCAGGGCGTCGGCAATCGGTAAACCAGCAAACGCAGGTTGCTCCAACAGGCGGTCAATGCGTTCCGCATCGAGGTCGTTAATGATGATAGTTGGTCTGGACATTTATTACTCCATGTCGTCGATACTGCGGGTGCGCAGGTAAATAATCCCAAAAGAAAACCCTCACCGTCAGGCGGCAAGGGTTTAGCTTTTATGATGATACTGAGACTTACCCCAGGTTTGAAGTGATTTAGTTCACATTCAGGCAAATCATCAATATTGTTGCGTATGGTGTGATTTTAGCCGAAAAACGCGATCGTTCTCCAATTTGCATTATGCTTTTTAAGCGCTCGTTGCAGGCGCGTCAAACAACTCAGTGTTCCGCGACAGGAGATCTCATGAGCCAGTACGACAAACTTACCTTGAAAGACGGCAGCTATTTGCATTTTAAAGATTGGGGAAGTGGACAGCCTATCGTCTTTAGCCATGGCTGGCCGCTGACGGCAGATGCGTTTGAGGATCAGATGCTGTTCCTTGGGTCGAAAGGATTTCGGGTGATCGCCCATGACAGGCGCGGGCATGGGCGTTCGGCTCAACCCTGGGATGGTCACAATATGGACCAGTATGCTGACGATCTGGCTGAACTTACCGCACATCTCAATCTGAAAGATGCCGTACATGTCGGACACTCTACCGGGGGTGGGGAAGTGGCGAGGTACATTGGTCGCCATGGAACGCAGCGGGTAGCAAAAGCGGTATTAATTGGCGCGGTGACGCCCATTATGATTAAGACTGACTTTAACCCAAATGGTGTGCCGAAAGATGTGTTTGATGGCATCCGTGAGGGAGTGATAAACGATCGTGCTGCTTTCTTCTATGAACTGACCGCTGCATTTTATGGCTACAACCGACCAGGCGTAAATGCGTCGAAAGCCGTTCGCGAAAGCTTTGTGGAACAGGGCTTACAAGGTTCCATCAAAGCGTTGTACGACTGTATTCACGCGTTTTCAGAAACTGACCTGCGTGAGGATCTCAAAAAGATGACTATCCCGACGCTGGTGATCCACGGTGATGACGATCAGATAGTCCCGTTTGAAACCTGCGGAAAGGTCGCGGCGCAAATACTGCCGGACTCGCAGTTGAAGGTGTATGTCGGCGGTTCGCATGGCATTTGCACTACCCATAAACAACAGATCAACGGCGATCTGCTCAACTTTATTCAATCGTAATCTTTAGCGGATTGTTCTACGCTGATCTTCTTTTTCCAGGGCGATGAGCGAAGCATAATTTGTGCCGCGCAGATGTTAACTTCAACAGAGAACGCTATGTATTTCTATCAACCATCACAAGGACACGGCTTACCGCATGACCCGCTGAATGCCATCATTGGACCGCGCCCTATTGGCTGGATTGCATCATGCGACAGCGAGGGTCGACATAACCTTGCACCGTACAGTTTCTTTAACTGCTTTAATTATTATCCGCCGATTATCGGTTTCGCCAGTAGCGGCTGGAAAGACAGCGTGCAGAATATTATCGACACCGGTGAGTTTGTCTGGAATCTGACGACTCTTGAGCTGGCCAGCGCGATGAACGAAACGTCAGCCAGCTTGCCTCACGGCGAGGATGAGTTTTTTGCCGCCGGGCTAAGCAAGGCAGATAGTCGGATAGTCAGCGTGCCGCGCGTGGCGCAAAGCCCGGTCAATTTTGAGTGTCGTTTATCGCAAAGCCTGCAACTGACCACCGCTGATGGTTCGCCTGTTGAAACCTGGCTGGTGCTGGGAGAAGTGGTGGGTATTCACATTGATGAAACGCTACTGGAAGACGGTATCTACCAGACGGCGAAAGCAAAACCGGTACTGCGTGCGGGTGGGCCAACGGCGTATTATTCGATCAGTGAAACACACCGCTTTGATTTAGTTCGCCCGGATGCCCGTACAAAACGCTAACCATATGGACCGACGCCAGCTTGCCGCGCCGGTCGTTATTTTCAGTATCCCACTTTGTCGATAATAAACCGTTTACCGCAGTTACCCGGATGCGGCTGCGGTAAGAATGACTGTGCGGATAACGTCTGGTTGATGGTGTCGGCTTTCAGGGACAACTGGATTTCTGTGAGATAGGCCGGATTGCCGTGGCAGCTTAGCTTCACGGCTTTGACGTTCTCTTTGCCCCAGCTTTTAGCGACGGCGGCGTCAAATGCGCTGCGGCTGACAGTTTTGCCGTAGTTTTCCGCCAGGAATTTGCCAGCCTCGCTATTCTTAACCTCATTATTCATCCGTACCATCGTGCCGAAGTACGCGTCGGGATCAAAACCGAAACAGGCACCATGTTTGGCATATTCGTAACGTTCCAGACAGGAACTCCCGCCGGCACCGGGCATTACGGCACTGAGTTTTGCCGCGCTTTCCAGCGACAGGCCCGTTTCGGGAGCCGCGCATTTACGGCTGGCGCGCGCTTCAGGCAGGTTGGGAATAGGGCGCGTCGCGCAGCCAAAGCGCATCCAGCGGCGGTTGTCTACTCCACGGGCGGCGATGGATTTTGGCAGGCTGGGCCATAAACCGTGAACGGTCAGAAAATCAGCTTTGTCCGCGTGCTCTTTTTGCAGACGACATTCGTCGGGCTCCTGACGATTGCGCTCGTGTTGACTCTGACAAAATCCGGTTTGCCAGGAGAGAGCCAGCACGTAGCTGTCAAAATCAGCGTACTGTTTTGCCTGAAGTTCATCGGCCTGAGCCGCCGAAACTGGGAGCAGAAGTGCCGCCAGCAGCGAAGAATAACGCCATGTTGATGTCATGATGATTTCGGATACTTATATAAATTCTGAATATCATCTATTTAATCATAAAAAATGCCAGTCAGGTTGAGCTGACTGGCATCATTTTCATCGGGCGTGAATCCGAATGATTAGCTCCACATTGCCAGAATCGGCCAGCCGACCAGCAGAAGCATAGAGATGTAGATAACGCCGAAGATAGCACCCAGACGCCAGTAGTCTTTGGACTTCACATAACCGCAGCCATAGATGATAACGCCAGGGCCAGTTGCATACGGAGTCAGGCAGCCCATGATACCGATTGACAGTACCAGCAGGATACACAGGTGCTCCATCGGAACGCCCGGGATGCCTTTACCGACGGCCAGAATAACCGGCAGCATGGTGGCGGTGTGTGCGGAAAGGCTGGCAAACAGGTAGTGAGCAAAATAGAACACCAGCACCAGAACGATCACGGTCGCGTTTGGCGAGAAGCCTTCCAGGTGTGAGCTCATCGTGTTGGCGAACCAGTCGATGAAGCCTGAACGGGTTAAACCATTCGCCATAACGACCAGCGTGGCGAGGTTAACCAGGGTGTTCCATGCGCTGTTATAACGGGTGATGTCTTTCCACGGGACAACGTGCAGCGCCAGCATCAGCGAAACTGCCAGCAGACCCACAGCGGTCGCATCAATCAGTTTACCGCCAAAGACCCACAGACCCAGGCTGAGCAGAACCAGACCGATCAGGGTCAGCTCTTTACGCGTCAGTTTACCCATGGTTTTCAGTTCATCACCGGCCCACGCGGCAACTTCAGCACTGTGAGTGACCTCTGGTTTGTACAGAACATAGGACAGCCACGGAGCAACGATCAGTAAAATAATACCGACCGGCAGGAAGCTGAGGAACCATTGCAGCCAGCTGATTTGAATACCGGCGATTTTATTGACGAATTCCAGACCCAGCACGTTAGGTGCAGCGCCGGTAACGAACATAGAGGAACTCAGGCTGGTACTGATTACCATCATCCACATCAGATATCCGCCGATACGGCGTGCGGACGGATCGTTCGGGAATGATTTAAACAGCGGCGGCAGGTTTTTGATAACCGGGAATACGGTACCACCGGTACGCGCGGTGTTGGACGGTGTAAACGGCGCCAGCAGAATGTCGATGATGACAATCGCGTAGCCCAGCGTCAGGGTGCGCTTACCCATGAATTTTACCAGGAACAGCGCGATACGACGACCCAGACCGGTGACTTCATAGCCCAGCGCGAAGATAAACGCGCCAAACACTAACCACACGGTAGTGCTGGAGAAACCAGCCAGACCCCATTTCAGCGCTTGCTTACCCGCTTTGAACGCCGGGTCGGCCAGTTCTGAAGCATCAAACAGCAGATAGTTGCTGCCGATGACGCAGATCGTTACGGCGATAAAGCTGATCGCTGTTGCCGGGATTGGCTCCAGGATCATCCCAACAATCATGGCCACGAAAACGGCAAAATAGTGCCAGGCCTGCGGGGGCATTCCATCAGGGACAGGGATAAGAAACATGACGCCCATTACGACCAATGGGGCCAGTAATTTCCAAATTTTATCTTTTGCTAAAGACATGTGTGTGATTCTCCGGAAAGGATCTTTAATTGTGATAATGATGAACTTGTGAAATCTGAGCTAAGAACCAGGTGACGATCAGCAGATCGGCGCAGCCTCCTGGGCTGAGGTTGCGTTCAATGCACTGTTGGTCGAACTGGCGCAGGTATTCGAGATCGGCAGGGGTGCGAATCCCCCCTTGCTGCAATAGAGCGGTGGCCTGCTGCTGTAGCCAGCGCAAACCTTCTGCGCCGCCACGTGAAGCCACGTTGGTGTCGCCATTGATAGACATCAGCAGCAATAATGTGTCGAGTAACGCCAGTTCAGGGTCGCGGCCCTGAGTCAGCAGTGCGCGGTAGTGCGGCAGGGCATGCTGGATGACTAGCGGATATCCCGCTTCGGCTTCACCCCGTGCGCCGGTTAATCCCAGTTGCTGATAAAGACGTTGGCCAGCCGTGAGTTGTTGATTGTTCTGGCGCAGTTCGCGCTCGGTCAGGCCACGGCAAAATGTTGCTGCCGTAGAGCAAATGGTTTCTGCGGTAACAGTTAGTTGGAGCTGGTGCAGGCGGCCAATGGCGGCACACAGCAGCCCCAGTGAAAAGATGCTCCCTTTATGGGTGTTTACCCCCTCGGTGGCGCGAAACATATCGGCTTCGCAGGCCATACCCAGTGGGCGCAATCCTTTCAACACATCTTCAGGCGACAGCTGTGCGCTAAACGCCCCATATTCAATAAAACGCGGCAGCCAGGCCTGAATCGCCTCTGCGCTGCGATGAAAATCTTCCAGCGCCATATCTTTATGTGCGCCGTTGTTAATACGATCCACCAGACCCGGCTTGGGCGACAGGTTGACTTCAGTCAACATGGCCCGCCATGCAAGCGTTGCGTACGCGTCAGGCAGATCCAGAGGAAGGACTGCGTTATTGGTTGATGTTGCGGGAATCGGCATCATGCAGCAGAGCCTCCATCTGAGAGAGTAAGTCGGAAAGCGCGTGGGTTTTACCCCGCGCGCATTCGGCAGCACTTTGCTCGCACAGCAGACAGCGGCGGGCAGGGAGTGCGAAATGACGCCGGGACAGAATTTCCCCTTCAGGGGTCAGGACATCGATGTCCCATAACCGTCCCAGCGGATGTGAATGCTCAAGCTCAATCGTGGCGAGCTTGAGGTCGTGGGCCGGGGCCTCAATAGACAAAAGACCTTCCGGACCGCTGGCAGAAACCAGCGCCGTTTGCTCCCTGACAATCCAGGTGGATTTTTCCGCCAGCGCGAGCAGGGCGGTTACGCCGTGATTAAAGATGCGACGGGTTAATGCGCTGTCTTTAATTGGACCCGGTGCGACCACGGTAAACGAGACCAGTGGCGCGTGATGACGCGTCAGCCAGGCATGTTGCCTTGCTTGTCTCTCATCCCGGCTGGCGAGCAGCTCGGGAATCGAAACCGCGTGTTGGGTGGCGTGTTCAGGGAGCAGGCGCATGGCTTATTCCTTCACCTGATGCACAACGTCAATCACCGAGCCATCGCGGTAACGCACAACGGCAATCACGCGGTCGGTGAATTCGATAGCGCGTGGCTGGCCGGTGAGCTGCTGCGCACGTTCGCGCAGCCATTCAATGGACACCACTTTCATACCGGCTTCTTTCAGACGTTCAGCCAGTTCCGGACGCGCAGGGTTAACGGCGATACCGTGGTCAGTGACCAGGATGTCTACGCTGGAGCCAGGTGTGACGCAGGTCAGGACGTTATCAACCAGCGTCGGAATGCGTCCGCGAACCAGCGGAGCGACAATGATGGAAAGCGCAGCGGCAACCGCAGTATCGCAGTGACCACCGGATGCGCCGCGCAGTACGCCGTCAGAACCGGTCAGTACGTTAACGTTGAAGCTGGTATCAACTTCCAGCGCGCTCAGCACCACGACGTCCAGACGATCGACGGAGGCGCCTTTTGAGCCCCAGTTGGCATACTGGTTGGCACTGATCTCAATGTGGTTTGGATTGCGGGCCAGCGACTCAGCCGCGTTACGGTCAAAGCTCTGTACGTCCAGCAGTTTGCGAATCAGGCCTTTTTCGTGCAGGTCAACGATGGTAGCGGTGATGCCGCCCAGCGCGAAGTCAGCACGGATATCGCGGCTGCGCATCTTGTCTTCCAGGAAACGAGTAACGGCCAGAGAAGCGCCGCCGGTTCCTGTCTGCAGTGAGAAGCCTTCATTGAAGTAACCGGAGTTGGCAATGACGTCTGCCGCGCTACGGGCGATTAACAGTTCACGCGGGTTGGTGGTCATGCGTGTCGCATCAGCACCGATTTTGTCCGCATCGCCGACCTGATCGATCTGTACAATCAGATCCACCTGATCCTGTGTAATGCTGGCCGGGTTATGCGGATAGGTCAGCAACTGTTCAGTCAGCAGGACAACCTGTTTTGCATTTTCGGCATCGACGCGGGCATAGCCCAGTGAGCCACAGCACGCTTTACCGGTATAGCCGTTGGCGTTACCAAACTGATCGCAGGACGGTACGCCGAGGAACGCCACATCAATGCTGAGTTCACCACTTTGCACCAGGTGTACGCGGCCGCCGTGGGAGTGGATCTGCACAGGCTCGGCCAGCAGGCCACGTGAGATTTCCTCCGCCAGCGGGCCACGCAGCCCGGAGGTGTAAATACGACTGACCACGCCCTGACGGATGTGCTCAACCAGCGGAGCATGACAGTCGCTCAGGGAACTGGAGGCCAGCGTCAGATTTTTAAAGCCCATCTTGGCGATGGCGTCCATCACCAGGTTAATCGTCAGATCGCCACCGCGAAAAGCGTGGTGGAAAGATATGGTCATGCCATCCTGTAAACCCGAACGACGAATGGCGTCTTCCAGGTTAGCGCACAGCTTCTTGTCGCGCGGTTTTTGCGCCTGTAATTCTACTTTTGCGGTGCTCTGATAAGCGGAAAGCTCACTTTCTGCATGACGGCTCCAGGTCGCCACGCGATCCTGGCGTTGAGACTGTTCGATTTTCTGCGTCATTTTTTTGCCTTATTCTTCGCGAATGCCGGAAAGTTCTGCACGGGAGATAACCAGAAGGGCGCGCTCGATAACCGGGCTGTCGACCATTTTGCCGTTCAGGGAAACTACGCCACGGCCTTCGCGAGCGGCGGCTTCAGCGGCTTCCACGACCAGGCGCGCGTGAGCCAGCTCTTTGCGTGTCGGTGCGTACAGGTTGTGCAGGAGCTCGATCTGTCGTGGGTTGATGAGCGACTTACCGTCAAAACCCAGTTGCTTGATGTGTGCGGCTTCATGCAGGAAACCCGCTTCGTTGTTGGCATCGGAATAAACGGTGTCGAACGCCTGAATACCGGCAGAGCGTGCCGCCTGCAAAATAGAACAGCGGGCAAACAGCAGTTCAGTCCCTTCCGCAGAGCGCTCAGTGCGCAGGTTACGCACATAATCTTCCGCACCCAGTGCAATACCGATCAGGCGCTCGGAAGCATGGGCAATTTCTACCGCGCGGGTAATGCCTAACGGCGATTCGATAGCGGCTAACAGACCGGTACTGCCAGGCTCACGACCGCAGGCTTTCTCGATACGCAGGATCTCGCTTTCGATGTCGATGACATCCTGCGCGGTATCGGTCTTCGGTAAACGCACGATGTCAGCGCCGCCGCGTACCACGGCTTCGAGATCGTTAATGCCCCATTCGGAGTCGAGGGCGTTTACGCGCACGATAGTTTCAACGTCGCGATACAGCGGATGCTGCAGCGCGTGGTACACCATACGGCGAGCAGTATCTTTCTCGCGCAGCGCGACGGAGTCTTCCAGGTCGAACATCAGCGCATCTGCCGGGTAGATGAACGAGTTGCTGACCATGGCGGCATTGGCGCCCGGTACGAACAGCATGCTGCGGCGGGTACGGGTTTTACGTTGCTGCAAAGATTCACTAATCACTGGCAATCCTCCCATGGCAGTGCCGGAATACCGCCAGCGCGGGCCAGTAGTGCTTCCAGTCGCGCACGTAAAATGCAGTCCAGTGCGCCTTTATCATCAACATTTAATTGCACGCCGCGTACGTTGTAGCGGGACAGAACGTCCAGAATGGTGGCCCGGATGGCATCACCGAACTGCTTTTCGACGCTACTGTTAACCTGCAAGTCAATATCCTGCGAATCGAGTGGGGCGATGCGAATCATCACATCACCGGACTCGAGTGTGCCTGCGACGGCTGCCTGGTTTATTTTCATTTTTCACCTGTTGCTAATGCGGGGGTATTTTGGCGGACTGCCGCACCCGATGAGGCTCGCTCAACCATGCTTTGCAGATAGTGCAGCGTGGCGTCAGGGACCAGGGATGCGATAGCCGTGAGATCTTTTTTAACCAGCAGCTTGCGCACCCAGGAGGCGGAAATCGGCATCTCCTGGAAGCACAGCCGCTCAATTTCCACCAGTTCAATCGGTGGGGCGGGAAGTGTTGGGGTCTCCAGCCAGTAGCGCATATCGTTGTTGTACTGGGAGGTGACGGTGCAATACGGCTCGGTACCGACGAAGCGGTGCGTGATGCCGAGAGCCGGGGCCAGATACTGGCGGAAGATTTTCAGGTCTATTTCGGTGTAGCAGTGGTTAATAACGCTCTGCTCTTTGATGAAGTAGCACGGGAACGTGGCGCGGGAAATGATGTATTCCGAACCGCGATGAACGGTTAAACGCGGAATATCTTGTGTCCCTTTAAGCACCAGCTCCAGTCGGTCTTCATAGGGAAAACGCGAGGTATCTTCTTTCACCAAAAACAGATGCAGCCAGTCACATTGCGCGGCTGCTTGTTGGATCAGAAAACGATGTCCGTTAGTGAAGGGGTTGGCGTTCATAACGATACAACCTATTTTTTTCCCTTCCTGGCGCTGTTTCGCCAGTGATTCAGCGTAGCGTTTCAGACGTGTGGTGCTGTTTTCCATCAGCACCATAATGCCGGGGACGCTGGTCAACGTAGAAAAACCGCATTGCTTAAACAGCGACTCGTACTCGGTTTTGGTATAGATGAAGAGGTGCGTACAGTGGCGCTCATAGGCGAGGTTGATTAACTCAGTCGCCAGCGTCAGCGCTAAGCCTTCACCCCTTACGGATTCGCAGATGGCGACGCACTTTATGATATTGCCGGCAATGCCGCCGCAGGCGATCAGGCGGTCATCACGGGTGACGGTGATAAATACTTCGACAGTTGTATCAACGCTCAAATCATTCTCTTTCAGAAATTGCGCAATAGCCGCCATCTTTTTATTTTCTGAGCGTTTAACTTGCGTGAATATATTATTACCGAACATAGTAAATAGAGCCCCGATGCTATATTTGTTACTGGGTTTTTGTTTTTGTTGCTCTGCTTAGCAACCTGATAACTTTTTGTTTGCAATTGAAGGGAGTATTTTTTTATTACGGAGTATTTCTTTTTTTCCCTGCTGCATACATCGTAAGGAGTATTTTGGAGGTGATTTTTGATTTATTTCACAATAAGTTATAAGGTTTTAATGTGTTTTATGGTTTTAAGTTTTTTAATTAATTTAACTCCGAAATAGCGTGTGGTTTTAATTTGTTTAATTGATTTAAGGTGGGGAATCTGCAACGATCCTGTTTTATGCCGCGACTTGTAAATAAAACATTTTTATTACAACTACAATGATAAATAAGTTTCGGGTAACGCCGCTGAGGAAGAAATATGGCAGAGCAGAAAAATAAAACACAGTTCCCTTTTTTTCGCAGTCTGGCGTTTCCATTGCGTATCTTTCTGCTTATTTTGGTCGTTTCCGTTTTTATTATCGCCGCGTTAGCACAATACTTTACCGCCAGCTTTGAAGATTATCTGGCAACGCATGTTCGCGATATGGCGATGAACCAGGCCAAAATCATCGCCTCTAACGACAGTATCATCGCGGCGGTGAAGCATCGTGATTACAAGCGTCTGGCGATCATAGCCGACAAACTGCAGAGCGGGACTGACTTCGACTATGTGGTTATCGGGGATACCAACTCTATCCGCCTTTACCACCCAAATCCGGAAAAAATTGGCTACCCGATGCAGTTCACCAAACCCGGCGCGCTGGAAAGAGGGGAGAGTTACTTCATTACCGGCAAAGGGTCGATTGGGATGGCGATGCGCGCCAAAACGCCCATTTTTGATGATGATGGCAAAATCATTGGCGTGGTCTCGATAGGCTACCTGATCAGTAAAATCGATAGCTGGCGATCGGACTTTTTACTCCCAATGGCAGGGGTGTTTATCCTGTTGTTGCTGGTACTTATGCTGCTCTCCTGGTTATTTGCCGCCCATATTCGTCGGCAAATGTTGGGGATGGAACCTAAGCAAATCGCGCGGGTAGTGCGTCAGCAGGAAGCGCTATTTAGCTCGGTATACGAAGGTTTGATCGCCGTGGACCCTGATGGATATATCACCGCAATAAACCGCAGCGCGAGGAAAATGCTGGGGTTGTCTTCGCCTGGACGAAAGTCGCTTGGAAAACCGGTTAGTGAAGTGGTTCAGCCGACTGACTTTTTCACCCAGCAGATTGCGGAAAAACGACAGGACGCGATGGTGAACTTTAATGGCCTGAGCGTTATCGCTAACCGTGAGGCGATTCGCTCCGGCGATGAACTGCTTGGGGCTATCATCAGTTTTCGGAGTAAAGATGAAATTGCTACTCTTAATGCGCAATTAACGCAGATCAAACAGTATGTAGAGAGCCTGAGAACGCTGCGTCATGAACACCTGAACTGGATGTCGACCATTAATGGCCTGCTGCAAATGAAAGAGTATGACCGGGTGCTGGCAATGGTGCAGGGAGAGTCGCAGGCGCAACAGCAACTGATTGACAGTTTGCGCGGCGCGTTTGCCGATCGTCAGGTAGCGGGTCTGTTGTTTGGCAAGGTACAGCGTGCGCGTGAACTGGGCCTTACTATGACTCTCGTTCCAGGCAGCCAACTGCATCAACTCCCCGAGGGGCTGGATAGCACAGAGTTTGCAGCAATTGTTGGCAATCTGCTTGATAATGCATTTGAAGCGAGTTTGCGCACCCAGCAAGGCAACAAGATCGTCGAACTCTATTTGAGCGATGAAGGGGATGACGTGATCATCGAAGTTGCCGATCAGGGATGCGGTGTACCGGAAGCATTGCGTGAAAAAATATTTGAACAGGGTGTGAGCACCCGTTCCGATGAACCAGGTGAGCATGGCATCGGTTTGTATCTGATTGCAAGTTATGTGAGGCGCTGTAATGGGGTGATTACGCTTGAAGATAACTCCCCCTGCGGCACCTTATTTTCTTTATTTCTTCCGAAAGTGAAACAAAATAATGACGGAACCATTAACGCTATTGATCGTTGAGGATGAAACGCTACTGGCGGAAATGCATGCTGAATATATCCGCCATATACCCGGGTTCAGCCAGATTTGGCTGGCGGGTAATCTTGCACAAGCGAGGATGATGATTGAGCGTTTTAAGCCCGGTTTGATTCTGCTCGATAACTACTTGCCGGACGGCAAGGGAATTACGTTGTTGCATGAGCTAACCCAGTCGCGTTATCCGGGAGGCGTGGTCTTTACCACGGCGGCCAGCGACATGGAAACGGTCTCCGAGGCCGTGCGCAGCGGCGCGTTTGATTACCTGGTCAAACCCATTGCCTACGAGCGTCTGGGACAGACGCTGACGCGTTATCAACAACGCAGACGCATGTTGGCCGGTAATGACAGCGCCAGCCAAAAGCAGATTGATGAAATGTTTAATGCCTATGCCCGCGGTGAGCCGAAAGGCGATTTGCCGACCGGAATTGATGCGTTAACGCTGAATGCGGTGTTGAAATTATTTGCCGATCCGACGGTACATCATACTGCGGAAACGATCGCCCAGGCGCTCACTATCAGCCGTACCACCTCCAGGCGCTACCTGGAGTACTGTGCCAGCCGTCATTTGATTATTGCGGAGATTATTCACGGTAAGGTGGGCAGGCCGCAGCGTATTTATCACGGCGGCTAAATGCTGATGCCAGACGTCGACCGGATAAGATGCTTTAGCATCGACATCCGCCAACGGTGCAGTTGAAATGCCGGATGTGGTGTAAATGCCTTATCCGGCCTACATTTCGCTTTAGTCTTATCCGCCAACTACGGCTGAAGAAGAACCTGGTACCATCACTTCAGTGGCGATAATCACAACCAGCAGTCCAACCAGAACCGGAACCGAGGTACGTTTCACTACTTCGAACGGAGAAATCTTTGCCATCCCTGCGACAGCGACAACCACACCGGAGACCGGAGAGATTGTGCGTCCAAGGTTTGATGCCTGCAGCATCGGGATAGCAAGGTAAGCCGGGTTAATACCAGAAGAGTGCGCCAGTTTCGGGATCATCTCAACGAAGGCATAGAACGGTGCGTTACCGGACCCCGTGGTCATTGCCGCCAGCATCGTCAGGATCACCAGTACCAGCATCAGAATAATGCTCGCTGAGCCAAACGAGGTGGCGATAGAGATCAGACTCTGAATAAAGCCGATTGTGCTCAGACCCTGGGCAAAAACGCCCGCCGCGACTAACAGCATCACCACGTTAGCGAAGGCATCCGCCATGCCACGGTAGGCGACTTCCAGACCCGAGAAAACCTTCTGTGTGTTGAATCCACGCACAAACTCCAGTACAGCAGCGATGAGCATGCACAGCACCAGAATCGTAATGATATGCAACTGTGGCCCCCATTTACCATCAAAAATCAGCACGCCAACGATCGGGGTAAATGGCAGGATGGCGTAAAACGACGGGGCGGTAGTGGTGATTTCAGCCACATCTAACATTTCATGAGAAATGTTCTCTTTTTTATCCAGATAACGCTGCCAGAAAAAGTGGGCAATCGCCATTGCAATGATGGCAGCAATGGAAATTGGCAACGTGGTTTTAAACGCGAAATCGATCAGCGGCATTTCCGCGGCTTTTGCAGCCAGCACGACATCACCGGATGTTGGCGAAAGAATAATAGCGGCTGGGGAGGCGCAAATGGCCGCTGCGGCACCACGGCTAATCCCCACGTTAACCATGACCGGAAACAATGTCGCCATCAGCAATACGCCCAGACCGGTTGCGGAAGAGACTGCCAGGGACATCAGGCAGGCGACAAAATAGGCAGCAATCATAAGCAGATAAGGTGAATTGATATACTGCAGCGGCTTTGAGGCCAGCTTAACCACCATATCATTCGCGCCAATATGCGTCATGTAGGCGGCAAAACCACACAGCATCATAATCATCATGCCGAGATCGCCGCCACGGCTCATCAGCAAAATTTTAATATATTCAACAATGTCTGTTGCCGTATAGCCCGTCGTTGCCGCGCTAGACGGCAAAACTTTATGGCCCATCAGCGCACTGATAATCAGCAAAACCAGACCGCCAACAAACAGTACGCCTGTCGCGGAATAACCTTTAATGATGTAGCGCGCTACACCCACAATAACCACAACCCCAATAAGGAGTTCAATAAATGTCAACATTGTTTCCCCTGTCGCATTGCTGCCCAGAAAGTTAAAAAACTAAAAAAAGGAAAAAGTGGTGACAGAATGTGCCTAATAAACCGATAACTCTTGCTGATTGAAATCAATAAACATACGGATTCAAGCGATGGCTAAGCCGTTTTTTCAGCATCGTGACTAAAAAAAGAATCTCACAATAAAAAACTGTTAAGCGCAGCGCTGGTGTGTATGTTTTGTGGTGATATTGATGTATTGTTGTTAATTGGTTGTGATGTTATTTAACTCTTGCCGCAGGGAAGCACTAATTATTGGCAATAAAGAGAAAATAGCACCTATGAAATGGCTCAATAAATAAAGGGATAAGTTATAGGCTGCGGAATATTCTGATTTTTTATTTGCGCATTTTTGTTAAGCTAACATTAAGGTTGGGTTTGCTAAAATTAACAATAAATCCCAGGATGGTAATTAAGTTGTGATTTTTGCTAAACGATATGTTCTCACTTTTTGGTTTCTTTTTATTCAGTTAGCTTTCACTTCCCTGGCGGCTGCTGAAGATAAAGGCTGGTTTGCTACTTTTAAAGATAATGTCAGTGAAACCTGGCAGCAGCCGGAACATTATGATCTGTATGTACCTGCTATTACCTGGCATGCGCGTTTTGCCTACGATAAAGAAAAAACGGATCGCTACAATGAACGGCCGTGGGGTGCTGGATTTGGTCAATCCCGTTGGGATGATAAAGGGAACTGGCACGGACTTTATATAATGGCGTTTAAGGATTCCTACAATAAATGGGAACCCATTGGCGGCTATGGCTGGGAAAAAACCTGGCGACCGCTGGCTGATGAAAACTTCCATACCGGTCTCGGCTTTACCGCCGGTTTCACGGCACGCGATAACTGGAATTACATTCCGGTACCGGTGCTGTTACCGCTGGCATCAATTGGTTATGGTCCGGCAACGTTTCAGATGACCTACATTCCTGGAACGTATAACAACGGCAACGTCTACTTTGCGTGGATGCGGTTCCAGTTTTGATGGACTACCTGTATTGTCAGGTAGTTTATTAGAAAATCTTTTAAAAACATAGTGATACGAAGTCTAACTGAAAAATAACGCGACATTTATCACTTTTTGATAAAGTTCGACTGGACAAAGTGCACCACAATTGTTGTACTGATACCCGACACAGCATTTGTGTCTATTTTTCATGTAAAGGTAATTTTGATGTCTAAGATTAAAGGTAACGTTAAGTGGTTTAATGAGTCCAAAGGATTCGGTTTCATTACTCCGGAAGATGGCAGCAAAGATGTGTTCGTACACTTCTCTGCAATCCAGACCAATGGTTTTAAAACTCTGGCTGAAGGTCAGCGTGTAGAGTTCGAAATCACTAACGGTGCCAAAGGCCCTTCTGCTGCAAACGTAATCGCTCTGTAAGCATACGACAGCAAGCATTCAAAACCCGCTTAATTGCGGGTTTTTTTTGCTTCAATGTGCGGGGGAGGCAGAAACCAGCCAGAATGCCAGGGCAGTCATTGCAAATGATCCCAACAGATTAACCAGTACATTCACCATAGCCCAACCAAATCGTCCTTCCTGCAGTAAAAATACCACCTCAGCAGAGAATGTGGAAAACGTTGTCAGCCCTCCGCAAAAGCCAGTAGTGATCAGCACCTTCCACATTGGGTCAATATTTGTCATGCGATTAAACCATGCCAGACCCATACCAATGATAAATGCGCCAAGTAAGTTTGCAGCCAGCGTACCGAATGGAATGGCCTGATGCAGTGGGTTAAACCGCATACTTAACATCCATCTTGCTACGCTACCTGTACCACCACCGATAAAAACCGCTAAAAGGAGTTGTAACACTGCGTAATCCTGCTATTTGATTGTATAGAGGGTGAGTGTAACGCTGAATAATTGTTGTTGGCGAGCTTAACAAAGTTTTCTGGAGGGAATATGTTCGTTGCAGCAGGGCAATTTGCCGTAGAACCTTCATGGGAAAAAAATGCAGAAACCTGCGCCTTACTGATGTCTCAGGCTGCAGGAGAGGGGGCGTCGCTACTGGTATTACCGGAGGCACTGCTGGCGCGTGACGATTTTGACCCTGATCTGTCAGTGAAATCCGCTCAGCTTTTGGAAGGTGGGTTTATGACGCGTTTGTTGCAAGCAAGCGCACAAAATGAGATGACGACAATCCTGACGATTCATGTTCCTTCTGTGCCTGGTCGGGCATTTAACATGCTGGTGGCGCTACGGGCAGGTCGGGTAGTGGCCCATTACGCTAAATTACATCTCTATGACGCCTTTTCGATTCAGGAGTCGCGCAATGTCGATGCAGGGGACGTCATAGCGCCGCTGCTGGAGGTAGGCGGATTAAAAATAGGGTTAATGACCTGCTATGACCTGCGCTTCCCTGAGCTGGCGCTGGCGCACGCGTTGCAGGGGGCTGAGATTCTCGTTTTACCTGCGGCCTGGGTGCGGGGATCGCTAAAAGAACATCACTGGGCTACGCTTTTGGCGGCTAGAGCGCTGGATGCCACATGTTATCTGGTTGCAGCGGGGGAGTGCGGTAACAAGAATATCGGCCAAAGCCGGGTTATCGATCCCTTTGGCGTGACAATCGCGGCGGCGGCTGAAACGCCTGCGCTCATTATGGCCGAGGTTTCCGCCGAACGGGTGAGGCAGGTCAGGGCACAACTGCCGGTGTTAAGTAACCGACGCTTTGCGCCACCGCAATTATTATGACGTTTTTTTAAACAAGGCTTGATTCACCTTGTTACAGATTGCTATTGTGTGCGCGCGTCGAAAGGCCGTTAATATTCTCAGGTTAATATGGCGCTTTATGTAGCCTGGTTTAAGTCAAGAAGGTATCTATGGGTGAGATTAGTATTACCAAACTGCTGGTGGTTGCCGCACTGGTTGTTCTGCTGTTTGGTACCAAGAAGTTACGTACTCTGGGTGGAGACCTGGGGACGGCAATCAAGGGCTTCAAGAAAGCAATGAACGACGATAATGCCGATGCCAAGAAAGAGGCTGATGGTAGCGTTCAGGCTGAGAAGCTTTCTCATAAAGAGTAATACTGCAAACTCTGCATGAAAAAAAACCGGCGATTTGCCGGTTTTTTATTGCTGATATGTAAGTGAGTATTACGCGATTACTTCACTTCCAGCCCTTTGGCCTGCATGTCAGCATGGTATGAAGAGCGCACGAATGGACCGCAAGCAGCGTGGGTAAAGCCCATCGCCATGGCTTCTGCTTTCATCTCATCGAACTCATCCGGGCTTACATAGCGTTGAACCGGGAGGTGATGTCGGCTTGGCTGTAAATACTGTCCCAGCGTCAGCATGGTCACGCCATGGCTGCGCAGGTCGCGCATGACCTCAATGATTTCAGCATTGGTTTCACCCAGCCCCACCATCAGACCCGATTTGGTCGGAATCTCCGGGTGCGCTTCCTTGAAGCGTTCAAGAAGCTTCAGTGACCAGTTGTAGTCAGCCCCAGGGCGTACATTACGATAAATACGTGGTACGTTTTCGAGGTTGTGGTTAAACACGTCCGGTGGGGTGGCTGTGAGGATATCCAGTGCGCGATCCATACGACCACGGAAGTCAGGCACCAGCGTCTCGATTTTAATCGACGGACTTTTCTCACGAATTGCGGTGATGCAGTCAGCAAAATGCTGAGCGCCGCCGTCACGCAGATCGTCGCGGTCAACGGAGGTAATCACGACATAGCGCAGCGCCATGTCCGCAATCGTCTGAGCCAGTTTTAACGGCTCGTTGGCATCAGGAGCAATCGGACGGCCATGGGCAACGTCACAGAATGGGCAACGGCGAGTACAGATTGCGCCGAGGATCATAAAGGTTGCCGTTCCGTGATTGAAACATTCTGCCAGGTTAGGGCATGAAGCTTCTTCGCAGACAGAGTGCAGGCCATTTTTGCGCATTGCCGCTTTGATGCCCTGGATGCGAGTGGAGTCCGCTGGCAGTTTTATTTTCATCCATTCCGGTTTACGCAGCAGGGCTTCACGCTCTGTTGCCACATTTTTTACCGGGATAAGAGCCATCTTATCGGCATCGCGGTATTTAACACCGCGTTCCATCACAATGGGTTTACTCATAGCTTGCGTGTTCCAGTTGCGAATTACGAAGGAAAGCGTTTCAATTCAAGGGAATGTTGCATTTATCAACTATTTTTGAATTAGTGATACGCAGTATATCATTGAAACGGGCCAGAAAGCAGCCTGACAGGCTGGCAAAATGTAAAATAGTTGTTGTTTTGTGCCATTTACCACAACATATGCCGTGGCAAAATATGACCGTATTTCAGTCCGCGATGTACTCATGCGGTGGGTTACCCAACAGCGCTAAGATGTTTGCCAGCAGCCGGGGGCGAACGCTCTCGGTCGTGGCTGCGCTATCCCACTGCGATACTTTCGCCATCTCCATCCCGGCATAACCACAAGGGTTGATACGCAGGAAAGGCGACAAGTCCATATCCACGTTGAGCGCTAAGCCGTGAAATGAACATCCTTTACGGATACGTAACCCCAAAGAGCAGATTTTCTTCTCACCCACATATACGCCAGGCGCATCGGCTCGCGGGTGGGCGTCAATACCGATTTCCGCAAGGGTATTCACGACGGTTTGCTCCAGCAGCGTAACCAGTTCGCGAACGCCAAGTTTACGACGCTTCAGGTTCAACAGCACATACATAACCTGTTGGCCTGGCCCGTGGTAGGTCACCTGACCGCCACGATCGCTCTGGATCACCGGAATATCTCCTGGCATCAAGACGTGCTCTGCTTTACCAGCCTGACCCTGGGTAAAGACAGGATAATGCTCTACCAGCCAGATTTCATCATGACTGTTTTCATCGCGGGTATCGGTAAATTCATGCATGGCCAGAGAGACTGGCTCGTAGGGTTGAAGACCGAGCTGGCGGACCAGAATTTTATCCTGATACAAAACGGCATCTCCGTAGAGAATGTTAAAGAGGGGAAAAGTATATCACAGGGGGGAAGGGTTACCCGAGCGGGGATGCAGCGGGTAACCGACAGGTTTTTATAGCACCATGCGTACGATATCGATATTGCCTAATTCTTCGTACAGTGTTTCAACCTGTTCAATGTGTGTAGCAGTAATAGTGATTGAGACCGAGTGGTAGTTGCCTTTGCTGCTCGGTTTTACCGTCGGAGAGTAATCACCTGGCGCATGGCGCTGTACCACTTCAACCACCTGATCAACCAGCTCAGGCAACGCCTGCCCCATTACTTTGTAAGTAAATGGCGTAGGGAATTCAAGCAGTTCGTTAAGTTTGGTTTTCATGTCAGCTCCGGCATTACATCAAAAAATAATAACTCCCACAGTGCGTGGGAGTTATCTGGATACCTAGTATATGGGGACGTAAATCACACTTTCAAGTGTTCGATTTTTAGCCAAACCAGTGATGGAACATTAATTTAATGTAATCAATGATTTTCCCGAAGAAGTTGCCTTCAGGGATTTCCTGCAGCACCACCAGCGGGCGCTGTTCAATGGTTTTGCCATCCAACTGGAAGTTGATAGTGCCGACAACCTGGTTTTTCTGCAGCGGTGCGTGCAGCTCAGTGGTGTTCAGCACATAGCTGGCTTTGAGATCTTTCATGCGGCCACGCGGAATGGTCAGGTAGACGTCTTTATCAACGCCTAACGACGCACGATCGGTGTTACCAAACCAGGCGGGTTCTGAGGCAAATTCTTTACCTACTTTCAGCGGGTTCACGGTTTCGAAGAAACGGAAGCCCCAGGTCAGCAGTTTTTTACTTTCGGTTTCTCGGCCTTTATAGGTGCGACCACCCATAACGGCGGAGATCAGACGCATCTGCCCTTCGGTTGCGGAAGCAACGAGGTTATAGCCAGCCTTATCGGTGTGACCGGTTTTGATACCGTCGACATTCAGGCTGTTATCCCACAGCAGTCCGTTGCGGTTTAATTGACGAATGCCGTTAAAGGTGAACTCTTTCTCTTTATAGATAGAGTATTCGTTAGGCACGTCGCGAATCAGAGCCTGACCAATCATCGCCATGTCGCGAGCCGAGCTGTACTGACCGTCAGCATCGAGACCATGAACGGTCTGGAAGTGGGTGTTTTTCAGGCCTAGCGCATTCACATAGCTGTTCATCAGGCCGACGAAAGCATCCTGGCTACCGGCTGCGAAGTCTGCCATCGCCACGCACGCGTCGTTTCCGGATTGCAGGTTGATACCACGGATCAACTGAGAAACAGGAACCTGCATGCCTGGCTTGAGGAACATCAGCGATGAACCTTTGAAGACCGGGTTGCCCGTAGCCCATGCGTCATTGCCGACGGTGACCAGATCGGTTTCTTTGAATTTCCCGGCTTTCATCGCCTGGCCGATGACGTAGCTGGTCATCATTTTGGTCAGACTGGCGGGGTCGCGGCGAGTGTCTGCGTTCTGTTCTGCCAGAACTTTACCTGAATTGTAATCAATCAGGATATACGACTCCGCATCGATCTGCGGAACACCCGGGATCATGGTTTTAATATTCAGGTCATCGGCATGAGCAGCAGAGAGAGAGGCTGCGCAAAGAGCCGCGGTGAGCGCCATACGCTGCACGAAACGAGCGGAAAAAGTGGTCTTCATGGTCTGAACTACGACGTCCGTGATGAAATTAAAAAAAGTGCCCTACTATAGCAAATGCATAACTGGCAGGCATCTGACTTTCCGCGTGACTTTGTTAATGTCATTTACAGAAACTGACAGTTCAGATACCTGATTTACGTTATTACACGCCGGTGATGAAGGACTGTAATTGCGCCTCGGATTGAAGACGCTGTTGCAATGCGGAGGCTTCAGCTTTGCTGGCAAATGGCCCCATCTGGATACGCCAGACTGCGCCGTTTTGTACCACCCGGCCGGGAACGCCAAATTGCTGGCTTAAACGCTTTTGATACTGCTGCGCACGCGACTGCTCGCTGACTGCGCCAACCTGAACCACATAGCGTCCGTTGGCGGTTGCCGCAGGCGCTGTGACGGCTGCTGGTGTTGCTGCTGGCGCGGTTGACGTGACCGGTGTGGTGGTTGTCTGTTGCGGCACCGGAGTTGGCTCGCTGCTTTCCAGCACGCCTGGTGCGAGCGTGGTTGGTGCACCGAGGAATCCACTGCTGTTTACCGGCGCACCGGTTGGATCATCGCTTTTCAGCGTGGAATTGCTGATCGGACGAATATCGCCTTGCAACTGACCTGCATCCGATGGTGAAGGCATGCTTCCCATATTGCCGCCACCGCTTAAATCAGGACGCGCAGGCAGGGCATAAGTTTGTTTCGCGACCGTGGTGCAAGCCATGCCCGGCCCGGACAATGAACCATCCTGGGCGACGATGATCGGGTCGATGCGCACTTTAGTATTGTTGGAGGTGTTCAGGCGATCGGCTGCAGCACGTGAAAGTGAAATCACGCGATCGTTGCCATAAGGACCGCGATCGTTAATACGCACGACGATCATCCTGCCGTTTGCCAGATTGGTAATTCTGGCATAGCTGGGGACTGGCAGCGTCGGATGCGCAGCGGTCAGCTGCATCGGGTCGAACGCTTCGCCAGACGCGGTTAGGTTGCTTCCTGGTTCCGCATCATAGATAGCGGCAAGTCCGGCCTGGCTAAAGCGGGAGGGATCCTGCACGATTTTGTAGCTTTTACCATCACGCTGGTAGTCCTGATTCGCCGTTGGGTTCAGGGGTTCAAAGCGCGGATCGGCCCCGCTGATTTCAACAATCGGACCATTACACACCGCAGGCTGCGGCGCGACAGCAACCTGTTGCTGACCATCATCACTCGAACACGCCGCGAGCATTCCTGCTGCGATGCAGATACCAAGCCACTGCTTACGCATTGCGTACCCCTTACACGCTTTTCGACAACATTTTTCTATGGGTGTGGATCGACATAACAATCCCGAACCCGGCCATCAGCACGATAAGTGCCGAGCCTCCGTAACTGACCAGTGGGAGTGGAACCCCAACCACGGGCAGAATACCGCTCACCATACCAATATTTACGAAGACATAAACGAATAATATCAACATTAAGCCACCCGCCATCACGCGACCAAAGGTGGTTTGCGCGCGGGCTGCGATCCATAATCCACGCATAATCAGCAAAATGTAGAGCGTCAGCAGAATCAAGATCCCCACCAGGCCTAGCTCTTCCGCTAAGACAGCGAAGATAAAGTCAGTGTGGCGTTCGGGTAAAAACTCAAGCTGCGACTGTGTACCATGCAGCCAGCCTTTGCCGCGTAACCCGCCGGAGCCAATAGCAATTTTAGACTGAATTATGTGATAACCCGCGCCCAGCGGATCGGTTTCCGGGTCGAGCAGCATCATGACGCGCTGACGCTGGTAATCATGCATCAGGAAGAACCACAGTATCGGGATAAACGCCGCGACGAGAACCACCGCGACGCCGATTAAGCGCCAGCTCAAACCAGAAAGGAACAAGACAAACAGACCGGAAAGGGCGACCAGAATTGAGGTGCCGAGGTCAGGCTGGGCGGCGACCAGCAGCGTGGGCATAAAAATCAGCACCAGCGCAATGGCGGTATTTTTTAGTGATGGCGGGCAAACGTCACGGTTAATAAAGCGCGCAACCATCAGCGGCACGGCGATTTTGGCAATTTCAGAAGGCTGAAAACGCACGATACCCAAATCCAGCCAGCGCTGCGCCCCTTTGGATATGGCACCGAAGGCGTCTACCGCCACCAACAGAATGATGCAGAAAATATAGAGATAGGGCGCCCAGCCCTCATACACCCGGGGGGGGATTTGCGCCATCACTACCATGATGACCAGGCCCATTGCGATCTGGCCGACTTTGCGCTCCATCATGCCAATATCCTGGCCGCTGGCGCTCCAGATGACCAGTGAGCTGTAAACCAGCAGAGCTAGCAAGATAAGCAACATTGTGGGATCGATGTGGATTTTGTCCCAGAATGTTTTTTTGTTCGGATTATCCGTCACGATTATTGGTCCTCCGCTGCTGCAACCGCTGGGTTTTCCGCAGGCAGATTGGTGTTGTTGTCGCCCAACATAATGTGGTCAAGGATCTGGCGCATAATGGTACCCACCGCCGGACCCGCACCGCCGTTTTCAAGGATCATGGCGACAGCGACCTGGGGGTTATCATAGGGGGCGAAGGCCGTCATCAGCTTGTGGTCACGTAAACGTTCGGCGATCTTATGTGCGTTATAGGTTTCATTCGCTTTTAGACCAAAGACCTGAGCGGTACCGGACTTCGCCGCAATTTTATAAGGCGCGCCAGCAAAATACTTATGCGCAGTTCCGTTAGGGCGGTTCGCGACACCGTACATACCGTCTTTGGCGATTTCCCAGTAACCAGAATGAATATCGCCAACGGGTGGTTCGTGCGGCTGTACCCACGGCACCTGCTTGCCGTTTTCTGCCGTACTCATCAGCAGATGCGGGACTTTTATCAAACCGTCGTTGATAAGGATCATCAGCGCTTTACTCATCTGGATTGGGGTTGCTGTCCAGTAACCCTGGCCGATACCGACGGGAATGGTATCACCCTGATACCATGGCTTTTTAAACCGTTTTTGCTTCCACTCGCGGGTTGGCATATTGCCCGAGCGTTCTTCGGCAAGATCGATGCCCGTATATTTGCCGTAGCCAAATTTGCTCATCCACTCTGAAAGCCGGTCAATCCCCATATCATAGGCGATTTGATAGAAAAACGTATCCGCGGACTCTTCCAGAGAGCGGGTGATATTCAGATGGCCGTGCCCCCACTTTTTCCAGTCGCGGTAACGTTTCTCAGAGCCTGGTAGCTGCCACCAGCCCGGATCGAACAGGCCAGTATTGCGGGTGATGACGCCTGCGCTTAACGCAGAAACCGCAACGTAAGGTTTAACCGTCGAAGCCGGGGGGTAAACGCCCTGTGTGGCGCGGTTAACCAGGGGGGTGTTCGGGTCGTTCAGCAACCCGGAGTAATCTTTACTGGAGATACCATCCACGAACAGATTCGGGTCGTAGCTCGGCATAGATACCAGCGCCAGAACACCACCGGTACGCGGGTCGGTAACCACCACGGCGGCACGACTGCCCGCCAGCAGCGTTTCAATATACTGCTGGAGTTTCAAATCAAGGGTGAGATAGATATCGTGCCCGGCCTGCGGCGCCACTTCTTTCAGCTGGCGAATGACGCGACCGCGGTTGTTCACTTCAACTTCTTCATACCCGGTCTGGCCGTGAAGCACGTCTTCATAGTAGCGTTCAATACCCAGCTTGCCGATGTCGTGCGTTGCCGCGTAGTTAGCCAGCTTGCCGTCTTTGTCCAGGCGGTCCACGTCTTTATCGTTGATCTTCGATACGTAGCCAATTACGTGGGTCAGCGCAGAGCCGTATGGGTAATAGCGGCGTTTATAGCCTTTAACTTCAACGCCTGGAAAGCGATATTGATTGACGGCAAACCGTGCGACCTGAACTTCAGTCAGGTTGGTTTTTACCGGAATAGAGGTGAAACGGTGTGAACGGGCGCGCTCTTTTTTAAAGGCGGCAATATCGTCGTCCGTCAGGTCTACGACGTTACGCAGCGCATTGAGGGTATCCTGAATGTTGTCGACCTTTTCCGGCATCATTTCTATCTGATAAATGGTGCGGTTAAGGGCGAGAGGAATTCCGTTGCGGTCATAAATGATGCCGCGACTCGGCGCGATAGGCACCAGTTTGATGCGGTTTTCGTTCGAACGGGTCTGATAATCAGTGAAGCGAACGATTTGCAGATTATAAAGGTTGGCGATCAGCACGCCGGTTAGCAGCAAAATCCCCAAAAAAGCGACCAGCGCCCGGCGCACAAACAGCGCGGACTCAGCCGAATAGTCGCGAAAAGAATTCTGTAGTTTCATCCGCTGCTTAATCTACTCAAGAATCAATGATCACTCACGGTGATAAGGATGGTTGGTGGTAATGCTCCACGCTCTGTACAGACTTTCCGCAACCAGAACCCGAACGAGAGGGTGTGGAAGGGTTAATGCAGAGAGTGACCAGCTTTGTTCCGCTGCCGCTTTACAGGCAGGAGAGAGACCTTCCGGCCCGCCAATTAACAGGCTGACGTCACGACCGTCCAGTTTCCAGCGCTCCAGTTCGGTCGCCAGCTGCGGCGTGTCCCAAGGTTTACCCGGGATATCAAGGGTGACGATGCGGTTTTTGCCTGCGGCAGCCAGCATCTGTTCACCCTCTTTGTCGAGAATGCGTTTAATGTCCGCGTTCTTGCCGCGCTTTCCTGCCGGGATTTCGATCAGCTCAAAGGGCATATCTTTCGGAAAACGACGGAGATACTCGGTAAATCCGGTTTGCACCCAGTCAGGCATTTTCGTACCCACAGCGACAAGTTGCAGCTTCACGCATTAACTCCAGAGTTTTTCCAGTTCATACAGGCGACGACTCTCTTCCTGCATGACGTGGACAATCACGTCGCCGAGGTCAACGACGATCCAGTCAGCGACATTTTCGCCTTCCACGCCGAGCGGCAGCAGGCCGGCAGTGCGGGACTCCTGAACCACGTGGTCTGCAATAGACATAACATGACGGCTGGATGTACCGGTGCAGATAATCATGCAATCAGTGATGCTGGATTTGCCTTGAACGTCTAAGGCGATGATGTCTTGACCTTTCAGGTCATCAATTTTGTCGATTACAAAATCCTGGAGTGCTTTACCCTGCAAGTGTTCCCCCTGGGTGAAAAGAGTTAAAAACGTCTGTTAGTATACCTGAACCAGAGGCGATATCGGGACAAATGTCTCCGAAAGCGCTTGTGAAGTGCGCTATCATCCCACCCCACGCCACAGAATGCATCGCCATTTTTGTAAAACAATTTCTGCAAAGCTCTGAAGGGCGGGAAAAGTCAGGCTGCGGAGAATAACAGCCTGTCAGGGGGTGTCAATGGGAGAGAGGCCCTTCGGCATAAAAAACAGCGCTTTCACTCCCCGTCGTGCCATACGGCCCGGCTGTTAAGCACTTTCAGAACCGCAAAATCGTCACAAAAATCAATTGCGCTCCAGCAGCCTTGTTCGACGCGGAAATGCCACATAGCCGCAGCGGGCATGGACAGCAGACGGGCGATCAATACGCTCAGCACGCCCTGATGACTCACCACCAGCAGGTTTTGGCACGCTTTATAATCAGCAAGCTGGGCAATGAAACGTTCCACTCGCTGGGAAAACGCCTGAAAACTTTCGCCATTGGTGGGCGTCGCATTCTGCCAGTCGTTACACCACACGGCGTAATTTTCGGCGTCTTCGCGCGCCAGAGCGCGATGGTGGCGCATTTCCCAGTCACCAAAAAACATCTCATTAAGCTCAGGCATGTTGCGCACAGGAACCTCGCGTTCCGCCAGAATCAACTGCGTTGTATGGCGGGCGCGTTCCAGTTCGCTGCACAGAACGTTGTCGACAGGGACATTGCGTAACAGCGTACTCAGCGTTTGCGCCTGAGCGATCCCCCGTTCCGTTAGCGGTGTGGGGGCGTGGCCGCTATATAAACCTGCGACATTGGCTTCGGTTTCGCCATGACGTACTAACCAGAGTCTCATGTTTTCCTCGTGAGGCTATTCGCACAAAATATGATGTTTGCCCTGATAGCGCAGTGATTTTTCACTAAAATACCCTTTTTTACGTGGAGCGGCACGATGTCTTTATTGAAGAGCGCACATGGCGGTAACACTCGAGAAGCCGCCGAATGGTTGGGCATCTCGCCTGAACAGTTGCTGGATTTTAGCGCGAATATTAACCCGCTGGGTATGCCGGTCAGCTTAAAACGGGCGATTATCGACAATCTGGACTGCACGGAGCGTTACCCGGATGTCGATTATGTGCAACTGCATGCTGCGCTGGCGGAGCATCATCAAATTCCGTCCTCGTGGATCCTGGCCGGGAACGGTGAAACTGAGTCCATTTTTACCCTGGTGCATGGCCTGAAGCCACGTCAGGCGATGATCGTGACGCCCGGGTTTGCGGAATATCGTCGTGCGCTGCAATGGGAAGACTGTACGATCCATGAGTTTGCGCTGTGCGAAGACGATGGCTGGCAACTTACCGATGCAATCCTTGATGCGTTAACGCCTGCGCTGGACTGCCTGTTTCTCTGTACGCCCAATAATCCCACCGGGTTGTTGCCCGAAACCCACCTGCTGCGCGAAATTGCCACGCGTTGTGAGTCGCTGGGGATCGCCTTGATCCTTGATGAAGCGTTTATCGATTTTATTGCCGGGGAGTCGGGGTTTATCCCGTTTCTGCACGAGAACCCGCATATTTGGGTGCTGCGTTCGCTCACCAAGTTCTATGCGATCCCGGGACTGCGTCTGGGGTATCTGGTGAACAGTAACGAACAGGCTGTTGCACAAATGCGCAGCCGACAAATGCCATGGTCAATTAATGCGTTTGCTGCCTTGGCAGGCGAGATGATTTTACGCGATAGCGCATATCAGCGGGCGACGTGGAAATGGCTGGAACAAGAGGGGGAGCGGTTTGATCAACAGTTGCAAGATCTGCCCGGCCTGACGGCGTATCCCGGCCGGGCAAATTATCGTTTATTACGCTGCGATCGTGCGGATATTGATCTGCAGCTCGCGTTGCTGAAACAGCATGTCTTGATTCGCAGTTGCGCCAATTATCCGGGGCTGGATGCGCGCTATTATCGGGTAGCCGTTCGCAGCCAGGAAGAGAATAACCGCCTGCTGACGGCCTTGCGCAAGGCGCTTAGCGGTACAGTCCCTGTTGATTGATATAGTCAAGTACTGCGTCTGGCATCAGGTCGTCGCACGGCTCGCCCTTTTCCAGGCGCTCACGGATGAGCGTGGCGGAGATGTTAAACCACGGGGTTTCGGCCAGGTAAATCTTGCCACAAGGCAGGTTGTGCAGGTCATCTGCCGAATGGGTTAGATGATCCTCCAGCCATTGCTGGTGTTTTTCCTGCACCATTTCGAGTGGATAGCCGGGACGTCGGCACACGATGAGGTGGGTATTACCCAGAATCGTGTGGTAGTCATGCCAGGAAGGGAAGGTAAGCAGCGAATCCTGACCAATGATAAATGCTAACGGCACATTCGGGCCTTGCTCCTCGCGCCACTCTTTTAGCGTTTGCGCGGTGTAGGAGGCGGTATTGCGTTTCAGCTCGCGTTCATCCAGGGAAAACAGCGGCTTATCAGCAATGGCCAGTTCAACCATGCGTTTACGTTGCTCACCGGACGCTTCGGGCTGCGCACGATGTGGCGGCACGTTATTGGGCATGATGATGACCCGGGAAAGGCCAATCAGATTCGCCAGAATTTCAACCGGTTTAAGATGACCGTAATGCACCGGATCAAAGGTGCCACCGAACAGAGCCTGCAATGATTTCATATCAACCATCAATAAAAACATCGGCCAGCGATTTATGACAGAGCAAAAGGGAAAGCCCCTCAAGTTCCGCCCACACTGACTGACCATAGTCTTGTTTAAGCGTAATTTCCGTACGCGTTAAAAGCGTAACAGCCTGACGCAGTTGCGCCGGGTTTAGTCGGTTTAGCGCATCTCCTATCATACCCCGGCGATTTTGCCACACCCGGTGTTTATCAAACAACGTGCGCAAAGGCGTATGGGCCGACTGTCGTTTTAAATTAACCAGCAACAGCAACTCACGCTGTATCGTACGTAGCAAAATAATCGGCTCGCTGCCTTCCAGGCGTAACTGCTGCAGAATATGCAGCGCGCGTTTGCTTTTGCCCATCAGCAGCGCGTCTACCCAGTGGAATGGCGTAAAGTGCGCGGCATCGTTAACCGCTTTTTCCACACGAGGCAGCGTTAGCTTGCCGTCAGGCCAAAGCAACGCTAATCGTTCCAGCGCTTGCGCCAGTGCTAACAGATTACCTTCATAGCAATAGCACAAAAGCTGATTGGCTGCGTCATCCAGTTGCAGGTTGTTAAGTTTCGCCCTGGCGGCAACCCAGCGAGGCAGCTGTGCTTGCTCCGGTGTCTGGCAGCTTACCTGAACCGCGTTATTCGCAAGTCCCGTATACCATGCCGCGTTTTCCTGTGCCCTAGTGAGTTTATTGCCGCGAACAATCAGCAGTAGATCGTCATGTAATAGCGTGACGAGTGACGCGAGCTGTTCATTAATGGCGGCATTGGGGCCATTTTCAGGCAACTGCAGAAGCAGGGTTTGACGGCTGGCAAACAGGCTCATCGCCTGGCAGAGTGAAAAAATTTCTCCCCAGTCGGTGCTGTTGTCCAGAGTGAAAGCGTGGTGTTCTTCGAATCCTTGCGTTGCGGCAGCCTGACGGATGGCATCCTGGCTTTCCTGCAATAAGAGGGGATCGTTGCCAAAGAGTAAATACGCCGCGCGCAGCCCTTCATTGAGCTGTGCGCGGAGTTGTTCAGGGTACAACTTGAGCATCAGTTACCCAGCGTGGTGGAGACACGCGCCGGAGATGACACAGGCGCTGCGGATTTATTTACCGCAGGCTCAGCATCAGCATTGGATGACTGAGTATCGGCCAGATGTACGCTTGGCAGCTTACGGATCAACTGTTCAGCCGCTTTGTCATACATCTCTTTAACGATCATGTCCTGCTCGTTATCCTTCGCCAGTGCAGCCTGTGGGTTGTCAAAGAACGAACGATATACTTTGGCGCTGATTGGATAAATATCATGACCTGGAATCAGCACAGTAGCACTTACGGACATCACCATCTGGTATTCAGCCGTTTGACCGTTCTGGAATACCGATGCTGTATCCTGCGAAATGCTGACCGCGCCCAGACGTAAGGACGTCACATCTTTACGCATTGTACCGTCTTCAAGCAGCGTAACGCCGTTCAGACGTAGCTGATTACGCACCGCGCGGCTTAACGGGCCGTTCGGATCGCCAGAGTTCAGGATCATGGTTTTCATTGAGGGTGGAACCTGCGTAGTACTACGCAGATGCCAACCGCACCCGGCGGTGACAAGCACCGCCAGAGATAACAACAATGTTGTCAGAAGTCGCACGCTTCCTCCCGCGCTTAGCCAACGACCAGATTGAGGAGTTTACCCGGTACATAAATCACTTTACGTACGGTAACGCCATCAAGATATTTTGCCACCAGATGCTCCTGGCCAGCACGTTCACGAACCTGCTCTTCAGTGGCGTTTACCGGAACGGTGATTTTGCCACGTACTTTGCCGTTTACCTGAACCACAACCAGCGTTGAGTCTTCAACCATTGCGGCAACGTCCGCCACCGGCCACGGCGCGTTGTCGATATCGCCTTCGCCTTTTAGCGCCTGCCACAGCGTGAAGCAAATGTGTGGGGTGAACGGGTTAAGCATGCGTACAACAGCCAGCAATGCTTCCTGCATCAGGGCTCTGTCCTGCTCGTCCGCCTGCGGTGCTTTCGCCAGCTTGTTCATCAGCTCCATAATCGCCGCAATCGCGGTATTAAAGGTTTGACGACGACCGATATCATCGGTGACTTTAGCAATGGTTTTGTGCACGTCGCGACGCAGTGCTTTTTGATCTTCGCTCAACACATCAACGTTCAGGGCAGCAACATCTCCCTGGGAAGTATGTTCGTAAACCAGTTTCCAGACACGTTTCAGGAAGCGGTTTGCCCCTTCAACGCCGGATTCCTGCCATTCCAGTGTCATATCAGCCGGAGAAGCGAACATCATGAACAGACGTACGGTGTCGGCGCCGTAGCGTTCAACCATGACCTGTGGGTCGATACCGTTATTTTTCGACTTGGACATCTTGCTCATGCCGGTATACACCAGTTCATGGCCTTCTGCGTCCTTAGCCTTCACGATGCGACCTTTTTCGTCACGCTCAACGATGGCATCAACCGGAGAAACCCAGTTACGTTCGCCGTTTGCGCCAACGTAGTAGAACGCATCGGCCAGAACCATCCCCTGACACAGCAGCTGTTTAGCCGGTTCGTCAGAGTTGACCATGCCTGCGTCGCGCATCAGTTTGTGGAAGAAGCGGAAGTAGAGCAGGTGCATGATGGCGTGTTCAATACCGCCAATGTAGATATCAACCGGCAGCCAGTAGTTCGCCGCGTCGGAATCCAGCATACCTTCCTGATATTGCGGGCAGGTATAGCGCGCGTAGTACCAGGACGATTCCATAAAGGTATCGAAGGTGTCAGTTTCACGCAGCGCAGGCATACCGTTAACGGTGGTTTTCGCCCACTCCGGATCGGCTTTGATTGGGCTGGTAATGCCGTCCATGACTACGTCTTCCGGCAGAATAACCGGCAGTTGGTCTTCTGGTGTCGGCAGGACGGTACCGTCTTCCAGCGTCACCATCGGAATCGGCGCGCCCCAGTAGCGCTGACGAGAAACACCCCAGTCACGCAGACGATAGTTAACTTTACGCTCACCCACGCCTTTAGCTACCAGCTTGTCAGCAATGGCGTTGAAGGCTGCTTCGAAGTCGAGGCCGTCAAACTCACCGGAGTTAAACAGCACGCCTTTTTCGGTCAGCGCCTGTTCAGACAGATCCGGCTCTGCGCCTTCAGCGGTCAGAATTACCGGCTTGATGGTCAGACCATATTTGGTCGCAAATTCGTAATCGCGCTGATCGTGACCCGGAACGGCCATAACTGCGCCTGTGCCGTATTCCATCAGGACGAAATTTGCCGCCCAAACCGGGATCTCTTCGCCAGTCAGCGGATGAACGGCTTTGAAACCCGTGTCGACGCCTTTCTTCTCCATGGTCGCCATTTCGGCTTCAGCAACCTTGGTGTTGCGGCATTCGTCAATGAAGGCAGCCAGTTCTGGGTTATTTTCAGCGGCTTTCTGCGCCAGCGGATGACCTGCGGCAACGGCCAGGTAGGTCGCACCCATAAAGGTGTCCGGGCGTGTGGTGTAGACGGTCAGCGTGTTGTCGTAACCGTTCACATCGAAGGTGATTTCCACGCCTTCAGAACGGCCAATCCAGTTGCGCTGCATCGTTTTCACGGTGTCAGGCCAGTGATCCAGATTATCCAGGTCGCGCAGCAGTTCGTCAGCGTAAGCGGTGATTTTGATGAACCACTGCGGGATCTCTTTACGCTCAACTTTGGTATCGCAACGCCAGCAGCAGCCGTCGATAACCTGTTCGTTCGCCAGTACGGTCTGATCGTTCGGGCACCAGTTAACGGCAGACGTTTTTTTGTACACCAACCCTTTTTTGTACAGCTCGGTGAAGAACTTCTGTTCCCAGCGGTAGTATTCCGGGGTGCAGGTCGCCAGCTCACGGCTCCAGTCGTAACCGAAACCCAGCATTTTGAGCTGGTTTTTCATGTATGCAATGTTGTCATACGTCCACGGTGCCGGGGCGGTGTTGTTTTTAACCGCAGCGCCTTCGGCAGGCAGGCCGAACGCATCCCAGCCAATTGGCTGAAGTACGTTTTTGCCCAGCATACGCTGATAGCGAGCGATCACGTCACCGATGGTGTAGTTACGTACGTGGCCCATGTGTAGTCGACCAGAAGGATAGGGAAGCATAGACAGGCAGTAATACTTCTCTTTGCTCTCGTCTTCGGTAACTTCAAATGTGCGCTTCTCATCCCAGTGAAGCTGTACTTTGGATTCTATCTCTTCCGGGCGGTATTGCTCTTGCATGGCAGCCAGTGGTCCTGTTTTCAATACAGCTACAAACGTAGCTCTAGATGTGGTGTTTTAGATCCGCATAGCATAGCCCAAACGCCCGCGCCAAAACAGCCTTTCGCGCATTCAACGTTGAATTCCCACAAGGATAATTCTTGCACGAATTTACACACTCTGTGGACAGTCTTGCAAAGCGTAGCGTAAATAACGTCTATTATTATAGACAGTTAACGACCCAGGAGGCGAAGCGATGAACAAGGTTGCTCAATATTACCGTGAACTGGTGGCTTCACTAAGCGAACGCCTGCGTAATGGCGAACGCGATATTGATGCGTTGGTGGAACAGGCGCGTCAGCGCGTTATGCAAACCGGGGAGTTAACGCGCACCGAGGTGGAAGAGCTCACCCGGGCCGTCAGACGCGACCTGGAAGAGTTTGCTCTGAGCTATGAAGAAAGTCTCGATGAGGAGACCGACAGCGTCTTTATGCGGGTGATCAAAGAGAGTATCTGGCAGGAACTGGCCGATATTACTGATAAAACGCAGCTCGAATGGCGCGAAGTGTTCCAGGACCTCAGCCATCACGGGGTTTATCACAGCGGTGAGGTGGTCGGGTTGGGCAATCTGGTGTGCGAGAAGTGCCACTTCCATTTAGCGGTGTACACTCCTGATGTGCTGCCCCTATGCCCGAAATGCGGACACGATCAGTTCCAGCGTCGACCGTTTGAGCCGTGATTTTCACCTGAGAGCCGCTAACGCGGCTCTGTGAGGGATTGCGAATGTGTTACGCCACAACGCGTTGATTCCAGGCATCCGTATAGATGATATTTCCATCGCAATGCTTCCATGTGATGCTTTCATAGCGTAGCAGAATGGTTTCAAGATGTGTCCCGGTTGAAGCTCCAGGATAAAGATCTGCGGTAATGGATGTGATTTTCACATTGTTTAGAATGATATTAAAATACTCCTTTTCCACTCCAGCTTCGGTGAGCGTGTACATTTTTATCGTTGCGCATTTAAGTGTTGCTCCTTCGCTTTGAGCCTTATATAGCAGGGGAGTAACACGATCAAATTCTTTCTGAAATTGGATTGGAGCATGAATGCGCGTACCTGTTAGCCGCCCGGTATTACCATCTGTTGGAATATTTACATTATGGGTAAGGGATTTTATTTCTATAGCACCTACTCGATCAGAGACCAGAGACGAACCTACAAGCGGGGAACCATTAGCATCAACTAACCAAAGGTAAGCTGGATTAGACATTATAAATTCCTTTTATGTATTGGCTTAATAAATATATAATATTGGGTTATTTGAATTTTTCGAATTTTTCTGTAATGAACGGATAAAACCAAAAAATAGCAATAATACTGATTAGCATTAGCTCCCACCAGTATTCAGGAAATAAATATAACCAGAGTACGGCAAAAACAATCAAGATTGCTGGGAGTACAAGATTATAGAGTACAACTGATATTAGACTCTTAAACATCGAATCTTTCCATGATTTCGTCGGCAAGCTGATCGAGGTTAGAATAGACACCAGCATGAACTCTCTGAATTATTTCTGAAAGAGCTGGCTCAACGAAGTAATAGAGCATCTCCAGCTTTGCTTGGTAAAGAATCCAATAATAACTTGGATCTATTGCTTTCAGTGCCCGGGCTGCCATAGCTGCTTTTTGCTGAAACCCATAGACCTGCAGAAGATAAACGCCAACTGGCATTTTTCCAGCCAGTTTTTGCGCAACGGCTTTTGACAGAAAATCTGACTGTGCAATAGCTTCCGCCATAGCTGAGGCTACAGCAAACCGTGTACCACTTGCCACTGTTATACGAGCAGCAAGGTTTGCTGCGTTGCGAACCATCTTTTGGGCAGATCCTTCTTTGTTACCTTCTTTAACATCTTTGCTCACGGTCAGGAAATATAAATACAGCATATATGTAATAACATCACGGTATCTGAATATAGACATGATTGAATAAACAGTCCTTATCTCTTCAGATTTCAATTCCTGACAGACATCATTATATCTGGGGATTAAACAGCTCGAATACCAGCTAGCTCTTTCTATTCCTGAATAAATATCAGAGGCGATACCTTTTGCGGCCTGTATCGTATTTGTGAATCCATTCTCAATATATATGGATAACTGCCTGTCATTCTGAAACCTTACCCTGAGATAATCTGAAGCATTCATTCAATGTTTCTCTGATTTGTTGTGCCGGATGTTGCATGATACATTAATCTGCTGGGGGATTTATTCAGTATTACCTGACAAATTAATGAAGTAACGCAGTATTCACGTTCGCTATTAGCTAACAGTAAGATCGCTATGATTCAACATAGCGATCTTACTCAATAATAAATTTCAGGCGTAAAACTTCAACCGTTCTGCCAGCAGATCGACAAAACCTTCGCGATCCACGTCCACCATTACGGTGGCGTTTGGCTTATTGCCGCTCAGGAAGTAGTAGTCAACCACGGTCATTCCCTGGGTGTATTTGCCCTGAGTTTCCACACCAACCCAGCGTTCAACGGTGGTAAACAGTTCAGGTTTCAGCAGCCAGGCAATGGTGCATGGATCGTGCAGCGGCGCGCCAATGAATCCCCATTTTTCATCTTTGTGATATTCAAAGAAGAAGTCGAGTAGTTCAGCAACGATTGTCGAAATGGGATTGCCGATAGCGCGGAACCGTTCGGTATCTTCACGATGTATTTGCGCTTTATGCGTGACATCCAGTCCAGCCATCACCACCGGAATGCCCGACTGGAATACGATCTCTGCGGCTTCTGGATCCACGAAGATGTTGAACTCGGCGGCGGGCGTCCAGTTTCCGAGGCCCATTGCGCCCCCCATGATCACGATACGGGCAATTTTGGGGTGCAGTTCAGGATGGCTATTCAGTAGCAATGCCACGTTAGTTTGCGGCCCGGTGGAGACAATCGTCACTGGTTCCCTACTTTCACGCAGGGTTTTCGCCATCAATTCCACGGCGGTGCAGTCCTGTGGAGCAAAAGCGGGTTCAGGCAGCGCCGGGCCATCAAGCCCACTCTCACCGTGGACGTTATCGGCAATTATCAGGTCGCGCATCAGCGGTTTGACTGCGCCACCGGCCACTGGGATATCCGTGCGGTTGAGCAACGTTAACATGCGCAATACGTTACGCAGTGTTTTGTCGGGTGTCTGGTTACCGGCAGAGGAGGTTATCGCTTTCACATCCAGTTCAGGTGAAGCGAGGGCGAGAACAATTGCGATAGCGTCGTCATGACCTGGATCGCAATCAAACAGGATAGGAAGTGCCATTGTTGCTCCTTGTAAGTGGGACTTTGTGACAAGGTTAACGCTGGGCTGTGCCTGTTTCGAGAAGTGAAGAGATAAATCGTGAGGTGGCGCGCACATGGAGGTGCGCGCCAGCAAGATTAGTGCAGGATTTTCGCGAGGAAGTCTTTGGCACGGTCCGATTTCGGATTCGCGAAGAACTCTTCTTTCGGTGAGTCTTCAACAATCTTCCCTTCATCCATGAAGATCACCCGGTTCGCCACTTTACGCGCAAAGCCCATTTCGTGGGTAACCACCATCATGGTCATCCCTTCATTGGCCAGTTCAACCATGACGTCCAGTACTTCATTGATCATTTCAGGATCGAGCGCTGACGTCGGTTCGTCAAACAGCATGGCGATAGGATCCATGCACAGCGCCCGAGCGATGGCGACACGCTGTTGCTGGCCCCCGGAGAGCTGGGCTGGAAACTTCTCGGCATGTGCTGACAGACCAACGCGTTCCAGTAACTTTTGTGCTTTGTCGCGGGCCGGCTTTTTATCGCGTTTAAGCACTTTTACCTGCGCCAGAGTCAGGTTTTCAATAATCGACAGATGCGGGAACAGTTCAAAGTGCTGGAACACCATGCCAACGCGGGAGCGCAGTTTGGCCAGATCGGTCTTTTTATCATTCACCACGGTACCATCAACGGTGATGACGCCCTGTTGTACCGGCTCCAGTCCGTTCACCGTTTTGATAAGCGTTGATTTACCTGAACCTGACGGGCCGCAGACCACCACCACTTCACCTTTTTTCACTTCTGTGGAGCAGTCGGTCAGCACCTGAAAGTGACCATACCATTTAGAAACATTTTTCAGGGTAATCATTAAACTGTCCTTTTCTTCAAATAGCTGACCAACAACGATGCGCTCAGACTGAATACAAAATAAACGGCGCCGGCAAACAGGATCATTTCAACCTGCGTGCCGTCACGCTCGCCAATGGTGGAGGCGGTACGGAAGAAGTCTGCCAGACTCAATACATAGACCAGCGAGGTATCCTGAAAGAGTACGATGCCCTGAGTAAGCAGCAGCGGCACCATCGCGCGGAATGCCTGCGGCAGAATGATGAGCTTCATCGACTGCCAATGGGTCATCCCCAGCGCCAGCGCGGCACTGGACTGCCCGCGAGAAATACTCTGGATACCGGCGCGGATAATCTCGGAATAGTACGCGGCTTCAAACATCGAAAATGCGACCATCGCTGAGATCAGGCGAATATCTGTTTTTGGCGAAAGACCCAGCACGTTTTGCAGGAAGCCGGGCACAATCAGGTAGAACCACAGCAGCACCATCACCAGCGGAATGGAGCGGAATACGTTGACGTAGCCCTTTGCAAACCAGGCAATCGGCGCGAAGCTGGACAGACGCATTACTGCAAGGATGGTCCCCCAGACGATACCAATGACGACCGCCGTGATGGTGATTTTCAGCGTGATGATCAGCCCATCCAGCAGATACGGCAGGGAAGGGACGATAGAACTCCAGTCAAATTCGTACATTATTTGCCTCCCAAATTGCCAGGCAGGCGGATTTTGCGTTCGACAAGATTCATCATCAGCATGATGACGGCGTTAATCAGTACGTAGGCCAGCGTGATGGCCGTAAACGATTCCCAGGCGTGGGCGGAGTAATCCAGCAGTTTTCCCGCCTGCGCAGCCATATCGACCAGGCCGATAGTAGAGGCGATCGCGGAGTTCTTTACCAGGTTCATCATCTCTGAGGTCATTGGCGGAACAATCACGCGGTAAGCGTTTGGCAGCAGAACATAGCGGTAAGCCTGCGGTAACGTCAGCCCCATTGCCAGCGCGGCATTTTTCTGTCCGCGAGGCAGAGACTGAATAGCGGCACGAACCTGTTCGCAGACGCGTGCAGCGGTAAACAGCCCCAGACAAAGCATGGATGAGAGGAAGAACTGAATGTTGGGATCCAGTTCTGACTTGAACCACATTCCAATATTTTCCGGCAGCAGTTCAGGAATGACCAGATACCAGGTAAAAAACTGGACGATGAGCGGAACGTTACGAAACAGCTCAACGTACAGCGTGCCGATCCCGGAAAGGAAACGATTGGGTACGGTACGTAAGATGCCGAATAAAGAGCCTATAAGGAAAGCGATAACCCAGGCGGTGATGGATAGCGCGACAGTGACCTGGAAACCACTCCAGAGCCAGCCGAGATAGGTGGTGTTGCCGAACGGGGCTTGTTGTAAAAAAATACCCCAGTTCCAGTCTATAGACATAAATCTACTCCAGAAAAAAAAAGGGTAGCAGCGCTACCCCCGAAGATTGTTATTCAGCGTTTTGCGGTTTTCAGGCCTGATGGGGAACGACCATCAGGCTTATAGTCTGTCCGTGCTGAGTAGCAATCGAGAGGGAGGGGAAGCCTCCCTGATTACACTTCACTTTCATGCTGTCTCCTCGTTGGCTGCCTTTACTCATCCCGGTTACTTACTCATGTAAGCTCCCGGGAATTCGCTCAGTTGCCATCTCGATACAACTTGAAAGATTTTGTGTACTCTTCTAATTAATTAGTTAAGCGCTTTATCATTCGGTTCTTTGAACAGGGCTTTCATCTCGTCTGACAGTTCGAAATTCATGTTCAGGTTCTTCGGTGGAATTGGATTTTTAAACCACTTATCAAACCATTTCTCAGCTTCGCCTGAGGTCTGCGCCTTGGCGATAGTGTCATCCATCAGCTTTTTGAACTCAGGATCATCTTTACGCAGCATGCAGCCGTAGGCCTCCTGAGACTGTGGCTTGCCGACGATCTCCCAGTTGTCTGGTTTCTTCGCCTTCGCGCGCTCGCCAGCCAGCAGGGCGTCATCCATCATAAAGGCAACGGCGCGGCCACTTTCCAGAGTACGGAAAGAGTCACCGTGGTCTTTCGCGCTGATGATGCGCATATCCATTTTTTGCTCTTCATTCAGTTTGTGCAGCAGCACCTCTGAGGTGGTACCCGAAGTCACGACGACGGCTTTACCTTTCAGATCGGCGAAATCTTTGACGTCGCCGCCTTTTTTCGCCAGCAGACGAGTACCAACAACGAAAATGGTGTCAGAGAAAGCCGCTTGTTTTTGACGTTCGACGTTGTTGGTGGTGGAGCCACATTCAAAGTCGAAGGTGCCGTTTTGCAGCAGCGGGATACGGTTTTGTGAAGTAATCGGGATCAGTTTCACCTGCAGGTCAGGCTTGTTCAGCTTTTTCTTCACGGCTTCAACGATCGCGTTGGAGTAATCCTGTGAATAACCGACCACTTTTTGCTGATTATCGTAGTAAGAAAACGGTACCGATGATTCACGGTGGCCGACCACAATCACGCCGTTTTTGGCGATCTTGTCCAGCGTGCTGCCTGCCGCTGGTGCTGCGTCTTCGGCGTGCGCCAGGCCGGCGGACATTCCCATGACCAGCATGGCAGTGGCGAGCTTACGTAATTGCATATCCAACTCCTTTATCGTCTGCGCCAGGGACGCATTGATACCCATTGTGATGTTGTTATTGTTTGCTACTAAAACGTGCAGTCTTGTATATGTTTGTTAACATTTAGTTTGGATGAATGTAAAGAATTTGCTGTTTTATTGTTTGTTTTTGCGAAGTGCGCCGCACCATTTGGGGGCAAAAATATCTTGTTGCACTTTTCAGGTGCTACCGACGCTCAACATTGGTGCGACCAGGTTGCACATTCAGCCAAAATTGCATTTGCCTTGTAGAACAAAGCAATAGACGTGCCAGAATGGGGAGCGGGAAATGTTTTGTGGGCCGGATAAGCGAAGCGTTATCCGGCCGGGAAAGGAAGGTTACTTACGACGCTGGCGCAGGCTCATTATCACCGCACCAAAGCCAAACAGCGCGGTCAGCAGCCAGAGCGGCCAGTTACCGGTACGGGCATAAGGCGTTAAGCCCGTCGTTGGCGTCACGCTGGTGGTCAGAACCTGGCGGGTAAACTGCGGGATCATCGCCTGAATCTCACCCTGTGGACCAATTACCGCCGTAATACCGTTGTTGGTGCTACGCAGCAGAGGGCGCGCCAGCTCGAGGGAACGCATACGCGCCATCTGGAAGTGTTGCCACGGGCCGATGGATTTACCAAACCAGGCATCGTTGGAAATCGTCAGCAGGTAGTCCGTATCCGGGCGGAAGTTATCCCGTACCTGTTCGCCAAGAATGATTTCATAGCAGATGGCTGCCGTCAGCTTAAAGCCGTGGGCATGCAACTGTGGCTGCACATAAGGCCCACGGCTGAAAGAAGACATTGGCAGGTCAAAGAACGGCGCTAACGGGCGCAGGATCGATTCCAGCGGGACAAACTCGCCAAACGGTACCAGATGGTTTTTGTTGTAGCGGTTGCTGGAGTCATAGCTGTACGGGCTGTCTTTACCTAACGTAATGATGGTGTTGTAGGTGTCGTAACGATTCTGCTTGTTCAGACGCGCGTCAACGATACCGGTAATCAGCGTACTGTTTTTCGATCTCAGCAGATCATCCATCATGCTCAGAAAACGCTGCTGGTTAATTTCCAGGTCGGGAATAGCGGATTCTGGCCAAATGATCAGCTGTGATTTGCCCATCTCAGGCTGGGTGGCGTCGAGATAAATCTTCAGGGTGTTGAGTAACTGACTTTCATCCCATTTGAGCGACTGTGGAATGTCGCCCTGCACCATCGAGACCTGTGTGGTCTTTTCCGGCTCAAGCGTGTACCACTGGATATAGCGCAGCGGAAAGGGCAGAGCAAAGAGCACTAGCGCGGCAATCAGCGGCTTCCAGTTACGCGTCACCAGCGCCAGCGCCAACAGGCCGCTAACCACCATCAGCAGGAAGTTAATTGCTTCAACGCCCATCACCGGAGCCAGCCCTTTTAACGGACCGTCGATCTGAGTATAGCCGAACTGCAGCCACGGGAAGCCGGTCAGTACCCAGCCGCGCAGGAATTCGGTTATCTGCCAGACGACCGGCGCGGCAATCGCCACGCGTATCCAGGTGGTTTTCGGCCACAGACGCGCCAACACGCCGGCAAACAGGCCGGTGTAGAGGGAAAGGTATGCGGCAAGCAGAACCACAAGGAACACATTAATGGGGCCCGGCATACCGCCAAACTGCGCGATGCTGACGTAAACCCAGTTGATGCCGGAGCCAAACAGCCCCAATCCCCAGAAGTAGCCGATTGCGGCAGACTGGAGCGGGCGGCGGTTAAAGGTAAGAGCCTGCAGGCCCATTAGCGAAACGATCGCAGCGGGCCAGATGTCATACGGAGAGAAAGCCAGCGTCCCGCAGGCACCGAATAATAACGCCAGCAGCAGGCGAATGCGCTGGCGTTCAATTAATGGGGCAAATGCCATGTAGTCTTAGATCCAGTTTCGGGTTTATTCGTCCAGTTTGGGCTGGGGTGAGTCGTCCGGAATTCTGACATGAACCTGAATAATACGACGGCTGTCGGCCATTGCCACTTTGAACTGGTAACCATCAATGTCGACAGTCTCCCCGCGCGCGGGCAGATGACCAAAGGCCTGCATGACCAGCCCGCCGATGGTATCTACTTCTTCGTCGCTAAAATGAGTACCGAAAGCGTCGTTGAAGTCTTCAATCGGCGCCAGAGCGCGAATGGTCCAGGTGTGGCGACTGAGCTGGCGGAAATCAATATCGTCTTCTTCGTCGTACTCATCTTCAATTTCACCCACGATCAGTTCAAGGATGTCCTCAATGGTCACCAGACCTGAGACACCGCCGAATTCGTCGATGACGATAGCCATATGATAACGCTGGGAACGGAACTCTTTCAGCATGCGGTCAACCCGCTTGCTTTCAGGTACGACAACCGCCTGGCGTAACACTTTCTCCATGCTGAAAGCTTCGGCATCGCTGCGCATAAACGGCAGCAGATCTTTGGCCATCAGAATCCCTTCAATGTGATCTTTGTCTTCGCTGATCACCGGGAAACGCGAGTGGGCAGACTCGATAATGACATCGAGACATTCGTCCAGGGTCTGGTTGCGTTTCAGGGTAATCATCTGAGAGCGAGGGATCATGATGTCGCGCACGCGTTGGTCCGCAATATCCATCACCCCTTCGAGCATATCGCGCGTATCTTCATCGATAAGGTCGTTTTGCCCGGAATCACGGATCAGCTCCAACAATTCATCGCGGTTTTTCGGTTCACCGTGGAAAAGTTGGCTCAGTAACAGGGAGAAAAATCCCTTTTTGCTGTTTAAGGTGTCACTACTGTGTGAATTGTCGTCGCTCATGGCGTCGTATGGGTTCTCATGTTAGTTAATACAAAGCTCGTCATGCGTATATTCAGCTGTTGACGGCATCTCTCTTCATCGAACTTCAACCAGGTAGGCCGGATAACGCGCAATGCCTGATGGTGGCTGTGGCTTATCCGGCTTACACGATTTCGAAATGCTTATTCTTTCTCGGCAATGTACGGATCCTCATAGCCCAGAGCAAGCATAATCTCTGTTTCGAGGGATTCCATCTCTTCCGCTTCATCGTCTTCGATATGGTCGTAACCGAGTAAATGCAGGCTACCGTGCACCACCATGTGCGCCCAGTGGGCCTCAAGCGGTTTGCCTTGCTCCTGCGCTTCTTTCTCGACTACCTGACGGCAGATGATCAAATCGCCCAGCAGCGGCATTTCAATGCCCGGCGGGGCTTCAAACGGGAAAGAGAGTACGTTGGTTGATTTATCTTTCCCGCGATAGGTCAGGTTCAGCTCGTGGCTTTCCGCGTCATCGACCAGACGAATGGTTACTTCAGACTCTTCCTGAAACTGCGGGATCACCGCATCCAGCCAGCCTTGAAACTGACTTTCTGTTGGTAAACCGGATTCGTCTTCACATGCCAGCTGTAAATCGAGAATAACCTGACTCATTTTTGTTCCTGCTCCTGAGCTTCGCGCTTGCGTTCGGCAGCCAGCTCGGCTTTGCGTTTCTGTTCTGCTTCTTCCCAGGCTTCATACGCCGTGACGATACGGGCGACCACCGGGTGGCGAACCACGTCTTCGCTATGGAAGAAATTAAAACTAATTTCGTCGACTTCAGCCAGTACTTCAATGGCATGACGCAGACCGGATTTGGTGCTTCGCGGCAGGTCAATCTGGGTGATATCGCCGGTGATAACCGCTTTGGAGTTAAAGCCGATACGGGTCAGGAACATTTTCATCTGTTCGATGGTGGTGTTCTGGCTCTCATCAAGAATAATGAACGCATCGTTTAACGTACGTCCGCGCATGTAGGCCAGCGGCGCAACTTCAATGACGTTACGCTCAATCAGCTTTTCGACCTTCTCAAAACCGAGCATTTCGAACAGGGCGTCATACAGCGGTCGTAAGTAGGGATCGACTTTCTGGCTGAGGTCGCCCGGCAGGAAGCCGAGTTTTTCGCCCGCTTCCACTGCCGGACGGGTTAACAGAATTCGACGGATCTCCTGACGCTCAAGCGCATCGACCGCAGCGGCAACCGCAAGATACGTCTTACCCGTACCCGCCGGGCCAACGCCAAAGGTGATGTCGTGGTCGAGGATATTCGCAATATACTGTGCCTGGTTCGGTGTACGCGGCTTAATGACCCCGCGCTTGGTTTTGATGTTCACCGCTTTGCCAAATTCCGGCACGCTGTCTGCGCTTTGCTCAAGCACACGCGCTTCTTTAATTGCCAGATGAATTTGTTCAGGCTCAATGTCCTGCGTCTGACCACGCATTGGGGCTGTATCGACGTACAGGCTACGTAAAATATCTGCTGCCGCGGTGACGCAAATTGGGCGACCGGTCAGCTTAAAGTGGTTATCACGGCGGTTAATTTCGATGCCGAGGCGACGCTCCAGCTGTTTGATGTTGTCATCAAATGGGCCGCAAAGGCTCAACAGGCGGGCATTGTCTGCGGGTTCAAGAGTGATTTCGCGAGTGTCTATGTTCAAACTGTTCCTCTTTTGCATGTCTTGCCGGACGCTGAACATTTACCGGCATCTAAGGAAATTATTCACGCCATGAGGGAAAGGCGCAAGCATTGCCATAAATATGGGGATGATGAGGTAGATTACAAGGCCCGCCGGGGCAGCGAGGCCAGAAGAGTAAGCCCGATAAGCGTAGCACCATCGGGCATTGAAGATTAAGGCTGATAAATACCAACGCCCAGATCGTTTTCTTTGCGGGTCCGCGCAATAACTGATTCAGGGGATTCTGCGATGCGCAGGCCCATTTCGTCTTCGGTACGCACCACTTTACCGCGCAGAGAGTTCGTCCAGACATCGGTAATTTCTACATCCACGAACTTACCGACCATCTCCGGGTTGCCTTCAAAGTTCACCACTCGGTTATTTTCGGTACGGCCAGACAGTTCCATGATGCTCTTACGCGATGTGCCTTCAACCAGAATGCGTTGGATCGTGCCGACCATGCGACGGCTCCAGGCCATAGCTTGCTGGTTAATACGCTCCTGCAGAATATACAGGCGCTGTTTTTTCTCTTCTTCCGGTACGTCGTCAACCATATCAGCGGCAGGGGTGCCAGGACGCGCAGAGAAGATAAAGCTGTAGCTCATGTCAAAATTGACGTCTGCAATCAACTTCATGGTCTGTTCGAAATCCTGCGTGGTTTCACCAGGGAAGCCAACGATGAAGTCGGAGCTAATCTGAATATCCGGACGTGCTGCGCGCAGTTTGCGGATGATCGCTTTATATTCCAGCGCGGTATGGGTGCGCCCCATCAGGTTCAGTACGCGATCTGAACCGCTCTGTACCGGCAGGTGCAGGAAGCTCACCAGCTCTGGCGTATCACGATAAACTTCAATGATATCATCGGTGAATTCGATCGGATGGCTGGTGGTGAAGCGGATGCGGTCAATGCCATCGATCGCCGCGACCAGACGCAGCAGATCGGCAAAAGATCCGGTCGTGCCGTCGTAGTTCTCACCGCGCCAGGCGTTCACGTTTTGTCCCAGCAGGTTCACTTCACGCACGCCTTGCGCCGCAAGCTGGGCGATTTCAAATAGGATATCGTCCGCCGGACGGCTCACTTCCTCACCGCGGGTGTATGGCACCACGCAGTAAGTACAATATTTATTACAACCTTCCATAATGGACACGAATGCGCTTGGACCTTCAGCACGCGGTTCCGGTAGGCGGTCGAATTTTTCGATCTCCGGGAAACTGATATCAACCACTGGGCTACGGGTCGTGCTTCCACGCACTTTGTTGATCATTTCCGGCAGACGATGCAGGGTTTGCGGCCCAAAAATAATATCGACATAGTGCGCGCGTTGGCGAATATGGTCGCCTTCCTGAGATGCAACACAGCCGCCGACACCGATGATCAGCTTGGGGTTTTTCTCTTTTAACAGCTTCCAGCGGCCCAATTGATGGAAGACTTTTTCCTGAGCCTTCTCACGGATAGAGCAGGTATTCAGCAGCAACACATCTGCTTCTTCGGCCACGTCGGTCAGTTGATACCCATGGGTGGCATCCAGCAGATCGGCCATCTTCGATGAATCGTATTCATTCATCTGACAGCCCCAGGTTTTAATATGGAGTTTTTTGGTCATCGATTGCTCTTGCGAAATTGTGGCTGAAATGCAGGGCGCATAGTGTACTGCTTTGGCGCGGTTGTGACCAGTATGACGGATGTCAGCCTCAAGGGGTAAAAAATCCTGTAAACTTACACAATACATGTAACAGGATAATTGACCATGACAAATCAACCAACGGAAATTGCCATTGTCGGCGGGGGGATGGTCGGCGGCACGCTGGCGCTAGGACTGGCGCAGCATGGATTTACGGTAACGGTCATTGAACATGCCGTTCCCGCGCCGTTTGTGGCTGACGGACAGCCAGATGTCAGAATTTCGGCCATCAGTTCCGCCTCCGTGTCGTTGCTAAAAGGGCTGGGCGTCTGGGATACGGTTCAGGGGATGCGCAGCCATCCTTACCGTCGTCTGGAAACGTGGGAATGGGAAAATGCCCATGTGATGTTTGATGCCGCCGAGCTTAAGCTGCCCTTGCTGGGCTATATGGTGGAAAACACGGTCCTGCAACAGGCGCTCTGGCAGGCGCTGAACGTTCACCCTAAAGTCACGCTGCGCGTGCCTGCGTCGCTGATCTCTTTGCGTCAACATAACGATCGGCATGAGCTTGAGCTGGCAGGCGGCGAAAAAATCAGCGTGAAGCTGGTCATCGGCGCCGATGGCGCAAATTCTCAGGTGCGGAAAATGGCTGGGATTGGTATCCATGCCTGGCAGTATGCGCAGTCCTGTATGTTGATAACCGTACAATGCGAAAATTCGCCGGGAGACAGTACCTGGCAGCAATTCACCCCTGACGGTCCGCGTGCATTTTTACCGCTGTTTGATAACTGGGCTTCGCTGGTGTGGTACGACTCACCGGCGCGTATCCGGCAGTTGCAAGGTTTGAATATGGCGCAACTGCAGGCGGAGATCGCCAAACATTTCCCATCGCGACTCGGTAACGTTACGCCTGTGGCTGCGGGGGCATTCCCGCTAACGCGTCGTCACGCGCTGCAATATGTGCAACCTGGACTGGCGCTGGTGGGCGATGCCGCGCATACCATTCATCCGCTGGCGGGGCAGGGCGTTAATCTGGGGTTCCGTGATGTGGATGCGCTGATTGATGTACTGGTGAATGCACGCAACTACGGTGAGTCCTGGGCAAGTCAGCCGGTGCTGAAGCGCTATCAGAACCGGCGTATGACTGACAATTTCATCATGCAAAGCGGCATGGATCTGTTTTACGCAGGATTTAGCAACAACCTGCGGCCGCTGCGTATCATGCGTAATCTCGGGCTAATGGCCGCAGAGCGCGCTGGCGTGTTGAAGCGTCAGGCGCTCAAGTATGCGTTAGGATTGTAATTCAGACAGGCCTACAGAGAAGGTCGTAGGCCTGATAAGCATAGCGCCATCAGGTAATGAATGCAGAAAAGCAAAAAGCTCGCCGAAGCGAGCTTTTTAATATGGCTGGGGTACGAGGATTCGAACCTCGGAATGCTGGTATCAGAAACCAGAGCCTTACCGCTTGGCGATACCCCAACTGGCGCATCCACAAAGTGGACGACTTTTTGTAATTGGCTGGGGTACGAGGATTCGAACCTCGGAATGCCGGAATCAGAATCCGGTGCCTTACCGCTTGGCGATACCCCAACAATTTATTGGATTTATCGAACGAATCGATACGTCCTTAATATGGTGGCTACGACGGGATTCGAACCTGTGACCCCATCATTATGAGTGATGTGCTCTAACCAGCTGAGCTACGTAGCCAAGTACTGCTTGTTCTTCGATGGCTGGGGTACCTGGATTCGAACCAGGGAATGCCGGTATCAAAAACCGGTGCCTTACCGCTTGGCGATACCCCAATGACCGTTGCGGTAAACCGCTATATCGAAGAAAAAATGGCTGGGGTACCTGGATTCGAACCAGGGAATGCCGGTATCAAAAACCGGTGCCTTACCGCTTGGCGATACCCCATCCGTGCAACGCTTACGGGTGAATGGTGCGGGAGGCGAGACTTGAACTCGCACACCTTGCGGCGCCAGAACCTAAATCTGGTGCGTCTACCAATTTCGCCACTCCCGCAAAAAAGATGGTGGCTACGACGGGATTCGAACCTGTGACCCCATCATTATGAGTGATGTGCTCTAACCAGCTGAGCTACGTAGCCATCTTTTTTTCGCGTAACCTTATCGGCGTTGCGGGGCGCATTATGCGTATTGAGCCTTGAAGCGTCAACCCCTTTTTCATTGAAAATAGCTGGAATGTGACTGTTTGGTTAGGTTGCGAACAGCATGGCGCAATATTCGGCAATTATTAGTTATTAATTGTTTTTTTGCACAGAAAATAGACATAAAAAAGAGCCCCGCAGGGCCCTTTTCTAAGGATTAACTTATTTATAAGCGGACTGATGTACGCCAACCGCCCGACCAGAAGGATCGTTCATGGTTTTAAACGCCTCATCCCATTCGATTGCTTTGGCAGAAGAACAGGCAACAGACGGCCCGCCAGGCACGCATTCCGCAGCGCTCGCAACCGGGAACAGCTCTTCGAAAATCTCACGGTACAAATACGCTTCTTTAGATGATGGCGTGTTGTAAGGGAAACGGAAGCTGGCGGTTTCCAGTTGTTGGTCAGAAACTTGCTCAGCAGCCACCTCTTTCAGGGTATCAATCCAGCTGTAACCGACCCCATCAGAGAACTGCTCTTTCTGACGCCATGCAACGCTTGCCGGCAGGTAGGACTCAAAACATTCACGCAGAACATGTTTTTCCATTTTGCCGTTGCCACACATTTTGTCCTGTGGGTTGATGCGCATCGCCACATCAAGGAATTTCTTATCCAGGAAGGGCACGCGAGCTTCCACACCCCAGGCCGACATAGCTTTGTTGGCACGGGCACAGTCGAACATATGCAGCGCCTGCAGCTTACGCACGGTCTCTTCGTGCAGTTCTTTTGCATCCGGCGCTTTGTGGAAATAGAGATAGCCGCCAAATACTTCGTCAGAACCTTCGCCCGACAGCACCATTTTAATGCCCATCGCTTTAATTTTACGCGACATTAAGTACATCGGGGTCGAGGCGCGAATCGTCGTAACATCGTAAGTTTCGATATGATAAATCACGTCGCGGATAGCATCCAAACCTTCCTGCACGGTGAAGTGGATCTCATGGTGCACAGTACCCAGATGGTTCGCCACCTCTTGTGCAGCTTTCAGATCCGGTGCGCCTTCCAGGCCAACGGCGAAAGAGTGCAACTGTGGCCACCAGGCTTCGCTACGCTCCTGATCTTCAACACGACGCGCGGCGTATTTTTTGGTGATCGCAGAAATGACGGATGAATCCAGACCGCCGGACAGCAATACACCATAAGGAACATCTGACATCAGATGGCTTTTCACCGCATCTTCCAGCGCCTGACGCAGTTCGTTTTTATCGGTTTCGTTGTCTTTTACCGCATCGTATTCAAACCAGTCGCGCTGATAGTACTGACGAATTTCACCGTCCTTACTCCATAAATAGCTACCGGCCGGGAATTCTTTGATCGTGCGGCACACGGGAACCAGGGCTTTCATTTCAGACGCCACGTAGAAGTTACCGTGCTCGTCGTAACCCATATACAGCGGGATGATCCCGATATGATCGCGACCGATCAGGTAAGCGTCCTGCTCGCTGTCGTACAGCGCAAAAGCAAACATGCCTTGCAGGTCATCCAGAAACTCTGGGCCTTTTTCCTGATACAGCGCGAGGATAACTTCGCAGTCGGAACCGGTCTGGAACTGATAGCGATCGCCATATTCAGCGCGCAGCGCCTGATGGTTATAAATTTCACCGTTAACCGCCAGGATATGCGTTTTCTTTATGTTGTACAGCGGCTGAGCACCCGCGTTGACGTCGACGATGGACAGACGTTCGTGCGCCAGAATGGCGTTATCACTGGCGTAAATACCCGACCAGTCCGGGCCACGATGGCGCATCAGACGAGATAATTCCAGGGCTTTTTTACGCAGTTCAACTGCGTCAGTTTTAATATCGAATACGCCAAAAATAGAACACATAACCTTCTCCGTTAACCTGTTGCGTGATGCTTTTTATGTTTGCTTGATAAAGAAAATGCCGCAAAGCTGATGAGGGCGCAAGCGAATTACGGGTCAGAAAATAAAAAACGCAATGGTCATTGTGGATTGGTGAAAAATGATTACAGAATAGACGGGTTTCTTGATGAATCGATAATTTTATGGCGGTTTTATTAAATGGAAGGGCTTCTCCTGGCCGGATATGACGCGGTGGCGTCTTATCCGGCTTACGCATCAAATCACATCAATTTCCGCAACAGACGGGTAAATCCAGCTTGGTCTGAACGGCATGCTGTCAATGTCGTCGAGCGTTGAAACGCCCGACAATACCAGGATGGTTTCGAGACCCGCCTGGAAGCCCGCCAGAATATCGGTACGCAGGTTGTCGCCAACGATAACGGTCTCTTCTGAATGCGCCTGCATTTTGTTGAGCGCCGCGCGAATAATCCACGGGCTGGGTTTGCCTACATAAAATGGTTTGCGGCCAGAGATTTTTTCGATACCGGCGCACAGCGCACCGCAGGCGGGATAAAAGCCGCGCCCGTGAGTATCCGGGTTTGTGGCGATGAAACGCGCGCCGTTGGCCACAAAATATGCTGCTTTATGCATCATGTCCCAGTTATAAGATCGCGTCTCGCCAACAATCACAAAATCGGGGTTCACGTCGGTAATGGTAAACCCGGCTTTATACAGTTCGTGAATTAACGCGCCTTCACCTACCACGTAGGCCTTTTTCCCTTCCTGGCGGCGAAGAAAATCAGCGGTCGCCATGGCGGAAGTATAAAAGACGCTATCAGGGACATTCACACCTGCGGTGGCGAAGCGGTTGGCCAGATCTTGCCCGGTCTGTGAAGGGTAGTTAGTCAGTAAAACTAACGGCAGACCTTTTTCCAGGATCCCTGTCAGAAATTCTGCCGCACCCGGCACGGCAACATTATCGTGCATCAGCACGCCGTCGATATCACAAATTACATTCTTAATGGTCATGGACGATCCGACATCAAAAAAAGAAGGCATTACTATACACAAAATCATTCGTGTTGCATCAAGACGCGGCTAACGCAGAGGCAGCTTGAAGGGTGACGTGTATTAGCTTTCCAGCAAACGTTGCAGCAATGTACCGTTGAGCATCGCACGCTTCACCAGCGCAAAGGCACCAATGGCTGAGCGGTGATCCAGCGTGGAACGAACCACGGGTAAATTGTGGCGAAACGCTTTCAACGCCTGCGTGTTGATACAGCTTTCTATAGCAGGCAGCAGCACTTTATCAGCCTCGGTAATTTCGCCCGCAATGACGATTTTTTGCGGGTTAAACAGGTTGATAGCGATGGCGATGGTTTTCCCCAGGTGGCGACCAACGTGCTCAATGACTTCTGATGCCAGGCTATCGCCTTTATTAGCCGCCTTACAGATGGCTTTAATGCTGCAATCATCCAGCGTGAGTCGGCTTGGATAACCCTGTTTCAATAAGTTCTGCACGCGGTGTTCAATTGAGGCATTGGCGGCAATTGTTTCCAGACAGCCGAAATTACCGCAGTGACAGCGCTCACCCAGCGGCTCTACCTGAATATGACCAATCTCACCGACGTTGCCATTGCGACCAATAAAAATTCGGCCATTGGAGATGATTCCCGCCCCGGTACCGCGGTGAACACGCACCAAAATGGAGTCTTCGCAATCCTGACTTGCCCCAAAATAGTGCTCGGCCAGCGCCAGACTGCGAATATCGTGACCGACAAAGCAGGTGACCTTAAAGCGTTTTTCGAGTGCTTCGACCAGCCCCCAGTTTTCGACCTGAATGTGCGGCATATAGCGGATGACGCCGCTTTCAGGATCAACAAGACCAGGCAGAATGACGGAAATCGCAACCAGCTCGCGGATTTTCCGCTGGCAACTCTCAATAAAGGTGGCAATGGTGTTGAGCAGCGCATATTCCAGCGTTTCCTGGGTGCGCTCCGGCAGGGGATAATGCTCTTCAGCGACCACTTTACTGCTCATATCATAGAGCGTGAGCGTAGTATCGTGGCGGCCCAGGCGTACGCCAATCGCGTGGAAATTGCGGGTTTCGGTGACGATAGAGATAGCGCGGCGGCCCCCGGTGGAGGCCTGCTGGTCGACTTCTTTGATCAGCCCGCGTTCAATCAATTGACGCGTAATTTTCGTTACGCTGGCGGGGGCAAGCTGGCTTTGCTCGGCAATTTGAATTCGCGAGATTGGCCCATGCTGGTCAATCAGGCGATAAACCGCCGCGCTGTTAAGCTGTTTTACGAGATCAACATTACCTATTTGAGCTTGTCCGCCTGGTGTCATTCTTTCTCTTACTCAGTAACGACCTCGTTGCCATTAACGATGGTCTTGATAATTTTAAAGTCGTGCGTGAACGCAGTCAGGTTGGCTACTTTGCCTGGCGCGATGCTGCCGAGTTGTTTGTCGACGCCAATGGCGCGAGCAGGGTAGAGCGTTGCCATGCGTAAGACTTCGTCGAGAGCGATATTCGCATGTTCGACCAGATTGCGTACGCCTTCGATCATGGTTAATGATGAGCCGCTCAATGTACCGTTCTCATCAACGCACAATCCATTACGGTAGTATATTGTTTTACCAGCGAAAATGAACTGTTCAATGTTTGCACCTGCTGGCGCGGTTGCGTCGGTGACCAGGCACAGCTTGTCGCCTTTCAGGCGTTTGGCATTACGAATGTTAACGTAGTCAACGTGCAGGCCATCGGCGATGATACCGCAGTAGATATCGGCTTCATCAAGAATAGCGCCCGCCAGACCAGGTTCGCGACCGGTAATGTACGGCATCGCGTTGAACAGATGTGTCGCAAAGGTGATGCCTGCACGGAACCCGATTTTTGCTTCTTTTACCGTTGCATTTGAGTGACCCGCAGAAACCACAATACCTGCATTCACCAGTTTGGTAATGACCTCTACAGGGACCATTTCTGGCGCCAGCGTTACTTTGGTGATCACATCGGCATTATTGCACAGGAAATCAACCAGCGCAGCGTCCGGCTGACGGACAAATCCCGGATTATGGGTGCCTTTTTTCACCAGATTCAGCCACGGACCTTCAAGATGAAGTCCTAATGCCTGATTTGGGTGTTTCGCCAGGTATTCACGCATGACGCGAACGCCTTGTTTCATCAGGTCATCGCTGGTGGTGATAAGCGTTGGCAGGTAGCTGGTACAGCCGGATTTTTCATTGGCTTTCTGCATGATTTCCAGCGTTTCAACGGTCACGGCTTCTGCCGTATCGTTAAACTGTACGCCGCCGCAGCCGTTTAGCTGGACATCGATAAAACCGGGGGAAACAATGGCCCCATTCAGTGAGCGCTGTTCAATTCCTGACGGTAACTCAGCCAGTGGGCAAACGCTGTCAATCAGGCCATTGGCGACAACAATCGCATGGTCATCAAGAATTTCGTGACCGGTAAAAATCCGGCCCTGGGTTAAAGCATACATTCCGACCCCCGATTTCAAAAAATGCCGCCCTGCAACTTATCGACAGGGCGGAGACATCAATTACAGACCTTTAATATTTTCCGCTTCTAACTCGTTAAAGTATTTCAGCGTCTTCACTTTCAGTTCCATGGTGGAAGGCTCATCGCAGACCACAACCGCTTTCGGATGCAACTGCAGACAGCTGATGGTCCACATATGGTTAACGTTGCCTTCAACGGCGGCTTGCAGCGCCTGCGCTTTCTGGTGGCCCAGTACCAGGATCATCACTTCTTCGGCATCCAGCAGGGTGCCCACGCCAACGGTCAGCGCATATTTAGGTACCTGGCTTACATCGCCGTCAAAAAAGCGTGAGTTAGCAACACGCGTGTCGTGAGTCAGCGTTTTGATGCGAGTACGGGAAGCCAAAGAAGAGGCTGGTTCGTTGAACGCGATGTGACCATCGTTGCCTACGCCGCCCATAAACAGGTGGATTTTACCGTAAGAACGGATTTTTTCTTCATACTGACGGCATTCTGCATCAATATCCGGTGCGTTACCATTGAGGAGGTTGATGTTTTCTGCTGGAATATCAACGTGATCAAAGAAGTTGCGATGCATGAAGCTATGGTAGCTTTCCGGATGCTCTTTCGGCAGGCCAACATATTCGTCCATATTGAACGTCACAACATGCTTGAAGCTTACCTGGCCCGCTTTGTGCATTTCAACCAATGCTTTGTAGGCTGTCAGCGGCGTACCGCCAGTCGGCAGGCCCAAAACGAACGGACGATCTGCCGTTGGTTTGAACGCGTTAATACGGTTAACGATATGGCGAGCAGCCCATTTGCCGACTTGTTCAGCGGTATTCAGGGGGATCAGTCTCATTCTTCACCTCAAAAGTAAATGTAAGCAATTGGCGGATTGAGTCTCTGTGCAGTAGTAAGCGTAACCTGGTTTTGCATCGGTAAGGATCAATCCGTTTCGATTTTTTGAATGATAAAATAAGTTTTCGTAGTTAGCCAGTGTAAGGGAGGGTTGATAACGATATTTGGTGACTGAAATCACAAAAAACACGCATTTAATTTGCGATACGAATTAAATTTTCACACACTCTGAATGTAGATGAATGGTTAATATTGTTGTTCCAGAATCTTGCTGTCAGGAATGGTCGCACAATAAAAATATGGCTTCCAAGAAGCCTAATCGGGGTCTCGTAGGGGGAATAAAATGAATATTTTAGGTTTTTTCCAGCGGCTGGGTAGGGCGTTACAGCTCCCCATCGCTGTGCTGCCAGTCGCGGCACTGCTGCTGCGATTCGGCCAACCAGATTTACTTAACGTACCCTTCATCGCGCAAGCGGGTGGGGCCATCTTTGATAACCTGGCGTTAATTTTCGCTATCGGTGTGGCTTCCAGCTGGTCAAAAGACAGCGCCGGTGCTGCAGCGCTGGCGGGTGCGGTCGGTTATTTCATATTGACCAAAGCAATGGTTACCATTAACCCGGCAATCAACATGGGCGTGCTGGCAGGTATTATCACTGGTCTGGTCGGCGGTGCAGTGTATAACCGTTGGTCTGGTATCAAACTACCTGACTTCCTGAGCTTCTTTGGCGGCAAACGTTTCGTGCCAATCGCCACTGGCTTCTTCTGTCTGGTGCTGGCTGCTATCTTCGGTTATGTCTGGCCGCCGGTGCAGAACGCTATCCATGCGGGAGGTGAGTGGATCGTGGGTGCTGGCGCGCTGGGTTCCGGTATCTTTGGTTTCATTAACCGTCTGCTGATCCCAACCGGTCTGCATCAGGTGCTGAACACCATCGCCTGGTTCCAGATTGGTGAATTCACTAACGCTGCAGGTACCGTATTCCACGGTGACATCAACCGCTTCTACGCGGGTGACGGCACTGCGGGTATGTTCATGTCTGGTTTCTTCCCGATCATGATGTTTGGTCTGCCGGGTGCGGCGCTGGCAATGTACTTCGCCGCTCCGAAAGCACGTCGTCCGATGGTCGGCGGTATGCTGCTGTCTGTTGCGATCACCGCGTTCCTTACCGGTGTTACCGAGCCGCTGGAATTCCTGTTCATGTTCCTGGCGCCATTGCTGTACCTCCTGCACGCACTGTTAACGGGTATCAGCCTGTTCGTTGCGACACTGCTGGGGATCCACGCGGGCTTCTCCTTCTCCGCAGGTGCTATCGACTACGTGTTGATGTACAACCTACCGGCGGCAAGTAAGAACGTCTGGATGCTGGTCGTGATGGGGCTGGTGTTCTTCGTCATCTACTTTGTGTTGTTCAGCGCGGTTATTCGTATGTTTAACCTGAAAACGCCGGGCCGCGAAGATAAAGAAGACGATATCGTTACTGAAGAAGCGAACAGCAACACGGAAGAAGGTCTGGCTCAACTGGCAACCAACTACATTGCAGCGGTTGGTGGTACCGATAACCTGAAAGCGATTGATGCCTGTATCACTCGTCTGCGTCTGACCGTTGCCGACGCCGGTCGCGTAAATGATGCGATGTGTAAACGTTTAGGCGCATCTGGAGTGGTTAAGCTGAACAAGCAAACTATCCAGGTCATCGTGGGTGCGAAGGCCGAATCTATCGGCGACGAAATGAAGAAAGTTGTCGCGCGTGGCCCGGTGGCTGCAGCGTCTGGTGAGAGTGCGCCAGCAGCAGCGGCTCCGGTTGCAAAACCGCAGGCTGTAGCGAACGCAGTAACCATTGAAACTTTAGTTTCTCCGATTACCGGTGATGTGGTTGCGTTGGAGCAGGTTCCTGATGAAGCCTTCGCCAGTAAAGCTGTAGGCGACGGCGTGGCGGTGAAGCCAACGGATAAAATCGTGGTTGCTCCGACTGCGGGTACCATCGTGAAAATCTTCAACACGAATCATGCGTTCTGTCTGGAAACCGTTAAAGGTGCGGAAATCGTGGTCCACATGGGCATCGATACCGTAACGCTGGAAGGTAAAGGCTTTAAGCGTCTGGTTGAAGAAGGTGCGGAAGTGACTGCAGGTCAACCGATTCTGGAAATGGATCTGGAATTCCTGAACGCCAACGCACGCTCCATGATTAGCCCGGTTGTGTGCAGCAATAGCGATGATTTCGGTGCTCTGGTCATTAAAGCCGAAGGTCATGTGGTTGCTGGTCAAACACCACTGTATGAGATTAAAGGTAAATAACTGCTCCTGAGTAAAGTGAGTTAAGTACCTTAAGCGGCGGGGGATATTCCTCCGCCGCTTTTTTTTGCAGCAAATACCCTCATATATCCTGTTGAAACACCTTTTTTGTGCAACTAATAGTTGTCACCTGACGTCGCTTATAAGATCATGTTCCGTTATACGTTGTTTACGCTTTGAGGAATCCACGATGAGTGAGGCTGAAGCCCGCCCGAGTAACTTTATTCGTCAGATCATCGATGAAGATCTGGCCAGTGGTAAGCACACCACTATCCATACACGTTTTCCGCCGGAGCCAAATGGCTATCTGCACATTGGCCACGCGAAATCCATTTGTCTGAACTTTGGCATTGCGCAAGATTACCAGGGCCAGTGCAACCTGCGTTTTGATGATACGAACCCGGTTAAAGAAGATATAGAGTACGTTGAGTCGATTAAAAACGACGTTGAATGGTTAGGTTTCCACTGGACTGGCGACATTCGCTACTCTTCGGATTACTTCGATCAGCTTCACGCCTATGCAGTAGAGCTTATTAATAAAGGCCTGGCGTACGTTGATGAACTGTCAGCGGACGAAATCCGCGAATACCGCGGCACCCTGACGCAGCCGGGTAAAAACAGCCCGTTCCGCGATCGTAGCGTCGAAGAGAACCTGGCACTGTTCGAAAAAATGCGTACCGGTGGTTTTGAAGAAGGTAAAGCCTGCCTGCGCGCGAAAATCGATATGGCTTCACCGTTTATCGTGATGCGCGATCCGGTGCTGTACCGTATTAAGTTCGCCGAACACCACCAGACCGGCAACAAGTGGTGCATCTACCCGATGTACGATTTTACCCACTGCATCAGCGATGCACTGGAAGGCATAACGCATTCACTGTGTACGCTGGAGTTCCAGGATAACCGTCGTTTGTACGACTGGGTGCTAGACAACATCACCATTCCGGTTCACCCGCGCCAGTACGAATTTTCGCGCCTGAATCTGGAATACACCGTGATGTCCAAGCGCAAGCTGAACCTGCTGGTGACCGACAAGCACGTTGAAGGCTGGGACGATCCGCGTATGCCGACGATTTCTGGCCTGCGTCGTCGTGGTTATACCGCTGCCGCTATTCGTGAGTTCTGCAAACGCATTGGCGTGACCAAGCAGGACAACACCATTGAGATCGCTTCTCTGGAGTCCTGCATTCGCGAAGATCTGAACGAAAACGCCCCGCGCGCAATGGCAGTTATCGATCCGGTGAAACTGGTTATCGAAAACTACCCACAGGGCGAAAGCGAGCGGGTCACCATGCCTAACCATCCGAATAAACCGGAAATGGGCAGCCGCGAAGTGCCGTTTAGCGGCGAGATTTGGATCGATCGCGCAGACTTCCGCGAAGAAGCGAACAAGCAGTACAAGCGTCTGGTGATGGGCAAAGAAGTACGTCTGCGTAATGCTTACGTGATCAAATCTGAACGTGTAGAAAAAGATGCAGAAGGGAATATCACCACCATTTTCTGCACTTACGATGCCGACACTCTGAGCAAAGATCCGGCTGATGGTCGTAAAGTAAAAGGTGTTATTCACTGGGTGAGCGCGGCCCATGCGCTGCCGATTGAAATCCGTTTGTACGATCGTCTGTTTAGCGTGCCAAACCCAGGTGCGGCAGAAGACTTCCTGTCCGTTATCAACCCGGAATCGCTGGTCATTAAGCAGGGTTACGGTGAGCCGTCGCTGCAGGCTGCGGTTGCAGGTAAAGCGTTCCAGTTTGAGCGTGAAGGCTATTTCTGCCTGGACAGCCGTTATGCAACGGCTGACAAGCTGGTATTTAACCGCACCGTTGGTCTGCGCGATACGTGGGCGAAAGCAGGCGAATAAGTCGCAACACATTCTGTCTAAACGCCGCTTTATGCGGCGTTTTTTTTGCCAAAAACCAAGTGTCTGTCTCCGTTTGCGGAGCGAATTAATTACATGTTTGTAATAATGGATTGGCTGAATGTTTTTGCGTTTAAATAACTTACCTCAATATGAAATGGGCTGAAACCGATTTCATCCTCATGGAAAACAAGCGATTTTTTTCATTTTTTCAACGCATTTTCATCTTCCAATGAAAATGTAACAGAAAGCAATGAAATATGTGCGGTTGCTCATACTATTACATACTCGTTACAGAAAGAGATTGATAATTCGCGTCGCGAAAAATAGTCTATTCATTGTAGTCACTGAGGTTTTCTTGGCGCTACTTTTTTATTTTTGTTTTTCGCTGTCCGCTTTTGTCGGCAGCATTTTATACGTCAAAGAGGATTAACATATGCGTACGTTTAGTGGCAAACGTAGTACGCTGGCGCTGGCTATCGCCGGTATCACAGCAATGTCGGGTTTTGTTGTCGCTCCCCAGGTACACGCCGAAGGATTTATTGATGACTCAACCTTAACCGGCGGCATCTATTACTGGCAGCGTGAGCGTGACCGTAAAGATGTGACCGATCATGACAAATACAAAACCAACCTTTCTCACTCCACCTGGAACGCCAATCTCGACTTCCAGTCCGGTTATGCGGCCGATATGTTTGGTATTGATATCGCAGCATTCACCGCTATTGAAATGAACGAAAGTAGCGAAAGCGGCCATCCAAACGAAATTGCATTCTCTTCAAAAAATAAAGGCTATGATGAAGATTACTCCGGCGATAAGAGCGGAATTAGCCTTTATAAAGCAGCTGCCAAATTTAAATTCGGCCCAACCTGGGCGCGCGCCGGTTACATTCAGCCAACCGGACAGACTCTTTTGGCTCCGCACTGGAGCTTTATGCCAGGTACCTATCAAGGTGCTGAAGCCGGAGCCAACTTCGACTATGGTGATGCTGGTGCACTGAGCTTCTCCTATATGTGGGCCAACGAATATAAAGCACCATGGCACACCGAAGTCGATAAATTCTATCAAGCTGATAAAAAGACCAGCGTAGATTATCTGCACTCAATCGGCGCAAAATATGACTTCAAAAATAACCTGCTGCTGGAAGCCGCGTTTGGTCAGTCTGAAGGTTACGTCGATCAGTACTTCGCAAAAGCCAGCTATAAATTCGATTTAGGTGGTAACCCGTTTACCACCAGCTACCAGTTCTACGGCGCGCGCGACAAAGTTGACGATCGTACCGTGAACGATATTTATGACGGTACGGCCTGGCTGCAGGCGCTGACCTTTGGCTACAAAGTGGCGGAAGTGGTTGACCTGCGTCTGGAAGGGACCTGGGTTAAAGCGGACGGGCAGCAGGGGTACTTCCTGCAGCGTATGACCCCAACCTACGCCTCATCAAACGGTCGCCTGGATATCTGGTGGGATAACCGCTCCGACTTCAACGCCAACGGCGAAAAGGCTGTCTTCTTCGGCGCAATGTATGACCTGAAGAACTGGAACCTGCCGGGCTGGGCTGTGGGTGCGTCCTACGTTTACGCATGGGATGCCAAGCCATCGACCTGGCAGATCAATCCGGATGCGTACTACGACAAAAACCGGACTATCGAAGAATCTTCTTACAGCCTGGATGCGGTCTATACCCTGCAGGAGGGGCGTGCGAAGGGCACCATGTTTAAACTGCACTTCACCCAGTACGACAACCATTCAGACATTCCGAGCTGGGGCGGTGGTTACGGCAACATCTTCCAGGATGAGCGTGACGTGAAATTCATCGTTATTGCTCCGTTCACCATCTTCTAATGCCAACAGCGGCAGGTCGGGCGCCTGCCGCATCGTTGAGGAAAGTGCTATGAAAAAACTGATACTCATCGCTGTTATGGCATCCGGGCTGGTGGCTTGTGCACAATCCCCGGCGCCAAAAGAAGACAGCCGTCTGAAAGAAGCCTACAGCGCGTGTATTATTACCGCGCAAGGATCGCCGGAGAAAATCGAGGCCTGCCAAAGCGTGTTGAATGTGCTGAAAAAAGAAAAGCAGCATCAGCAGTTTGCTAATGAAGAAAGCGTACGCGTACTGGATTATCAGCAGTGCATCCAGGCTACGCGCACGGGTAATGGTCAGTCCGTTAATGCTGATTGCGACAAGGTCTGGCAGGAAATTCGTAGCAAGAATACTGCGCAGTAAATCGAAAAATGAAACAGACAACGGGCGGAGAGTTTTCCGCCCGTTTGCATTTCAGGGTTTATATTCCACCGGTTGATAACCACGACTCAGCCGGACAAACAGCATTGCCGTGGCGGCGAGCCCGCAAAGTGCCGCACACATCAGCCACCACCCCGGTGAGCTTTTATCCCCGGTTAGCTGGACCAGCGCTGTGGAGATGACTGGCGTAAGGCCGCCAAAAATCGCCGTGGCAAGACTGAATGCCAGTGAAAAACCCACCGTACGCACATAGACAGGCATCACCTCGGTGAGTGCGGCGACCATTGCCCCGTTGTACATACCAAAAAAGAACGAGAACCAAAGCAGGACCAGCGTCATGCGCGTGAAATCTGGCGCGGCGGTGAGCCAGTGCATAACCGGCCAGGTGGTGATCAGTGCAAGGATGGTAATCCCCATTAACACCGGACGACGACCAATTCGGTCAGAAATCGCCCCGCCAATCGGTAGCCAGATAAAGTTAGAAATACCGACCAGCATGGTGACGATCAGGCTGTCGCGAGCGCTCAGGTGAAGTACAGCCCTACCGTAGGTTGGGGTGTAGACGGTAATAAAGTAGAACGTCGTTGTGGTCATCGCCACCAGCAGCGTACCTGCAGCGATGAGACGCCAGTTTTTGATGATAGTAGTAAAAATTTCCCTGGTGTCGGGACGGTGCGTGCGTTGTAAAAAGGCGTCTGTTTCCTGAAGCGAGCGGCGGAGCACGAAGATCAAAGGAATAATCATGCAACCAATGAAGAATGGAATACGCCAACCCCATTCAGAGATCTCATCGTGTCCCAGGGTGGCGTTCAGGCCGTAACCAATCAGAGCCGCCACCACAATGGCGACCTGTTGACTGGCAGACTGCCAACTGGTGTAGAAGCCTTTATTGCCTGGGGTGGCGATTTCAGAAAGATAAACCGAGACGCCGCCCAGTTCTACCCCCGCAGAAAAGCCCTGCAATAATCGGCCGAGTAATACCAGTACAGGGGCCAGCAGACCAATACTGTGATAACCGGGTACCAGGGCAATCAGCAGGGTACCGCAGCCCATAATCGCCAGCGTCACCATCAGTCCTTTACGGCGACCAATTCTGTCGATGTAAGCACCCAGCACAATTGCGCCAACAGGCCGCATTAAGAAACCTGAACCAAACACGGCGAAAGTTAACATTAGCCCGGCAAATTCACTCTCTGTGGGAAAGAAGGTCTTTGCGATATAGGTGGCATAAAAACCGAACAGAAAAAAGTCAAACTGTTCGAGGAAATTACCGCTGGTTACCCGCAGTATTGCGCCGAAAGTTCCGGCGCGCGATGGTTGTTGTGTCATTGGGTTTGCTCCACTGTCTTATCATAATATTTATAGAGGTAAGAGTTTGCGGGTTAGTCGCCTGCGCTCCCCGCCTGTTTGCCGCGCCGTTTCTCAATCGCCCACTTGAGTAAGGCTGCGCAGCGGTAAAATCCGTGGGCAAATTTTCCGTAAGGAATGGTCAGAAAGAGCGCCATGACCACGCCGAGGTGAATGGCGAGCAAAATAGCCATCCAGGAGGTGTCTCTCCCCGCCAGCAGCGCTAAACCGGTCAGACTGGTCAGGAGCAGCAGCAAAATAAAACCGCGATCCATCGGTTTTTGCCGGGCGTCGCCATGCAGCGGTGAGCGCTTAAAATTGAGCCATAGCAAGCCAGCCGGGCCGACAACCAGGCCAATGCCGCCTAACGTGCCCAGCATTACCGGAACGCTGAAGAACGGATAGGGCGCTTCTATACCTGCAAAGTAGTGATAGCCCGTTGCCACCACGGTGGCGGCAAAGCAGAGCATAAAACCGTAGAAGGTGAAGTGATGGAAACGGCGGCGCATCAGGGTGAAGGCATCATCTGCTTCGTTACAACCTTTGCCATGTCCACCATCGAGATACTTCAGCGTCAGCGCATTGTGTGTGGCTTCAGCAATTTCAGCGGAACGCGGCATACCCGGGGAGATCTCACGCCAGAAGCGGAAAACACCCGCCATCAGCAGACCTGTCGCCAGAATAAATACCGAACCAAACATCCATGCGAGCAGGTTATGCGGGAAAATTTGATAGAAATCTCCGGCCAGCGGAGGGTGGAATAACGAGCCCTTTACGCTCATGGCGAGGAGTAAAAACAGGATCAGGCAGAAAACCAGCGCCAGCGTCACGGTGATGCCTGCGCGACGATAAAGCGCGCCAAAGGCGGCGGGGTGCGCGTAGTGCTGATAGGTTTCGAGCCGCACTTCCGCCATCGCTTTCGGTACGTTGATGGCAAATTCATGGGGTGGGGCATACTGACACGCGTGCAGGCAGGCGCCGCAGTTATGGCACAAGTTCGCCAGATAATTGATATCCGCTTTACCGAATTCCAGGCGCTGAGTCATTGCCGGGAACACGGCGCAAAAACCTTCACAATAGCGGCAGGCGTTACAGACCTGCATCACACGTTCAACTTCCGCTTCCGGCTCGGTGATAATTTGCGCTGCGATGATCAGTTGCTCAAGCTGCTTCATGACGTGCCTCCTTACGTGCTGCCAGCGCGGCTTCTTTTCCGGCAATGCGGCCAAAGGTTGTACCGATCGACATGCCCACGCCTGCGGTGTAACCCTTGCCCAACACGTTGCCCGCCATCATCTCTCCGGCAACAAACAGGTTGCGGCTTGGCTGCCCGGCAAAGTGTACGGCAGCGTGTTCGTTCACTTTTAACCCAAGATAGGTGAAGGTGATCCCTGGCCGCAGGGCATAGCCGTAGTAAGGTGGCTGGTCCAGCGGTCGCGCCCAGTGTGTCTTCGCGGGGGTTAGCTTTTGCGTTGCGCAGTTGTCCAGGATGGTATGGTTGAACTGACCTGGCTGGCAGGCGTTGTTGTACTCCGTCACAGTGTGGGTAAAGCGTTCGGTATCCAGCCCCAATTGATGCGCCAACTCCGCCAGCGTATTCGCCTGTGCGCCGGGAAAGACCGGTGGCATAAAGTGGCCGATGGCTTTACTGTCGATAATGGAATAACCAATCTGTCCTGGCTGTTGGGCGACCAGGCGTCCCCAGATGGCGTAGCGTTTGGGCCAGAAATCTTCGCCTTCATCATAAAAACGTTCTGCGTCACGGTTGACTACTATGCCGAGCGAGACGCAGTCCACGCGGGTGCAAATCCCGCCGTCATATAATGGCGCTCTGGCATCAATGGCGACGCAGTGTGACTGGGAGGGTTCGCCGATGATGTCCGCCCCGGCATCCATCATAAATTTAAGCAGTACGCCCTGATTAAAGCGCGTGCCGCGAATCAGGAAGTTATCCGCAGGCCACTCGCCGCGGGCGTTCTCTCCCCAGGCTTCGCGCAGCCATTCGCGGTTTGACTCAAATCCGCCAGCGGCAAGCACGCAGGACTTCGCGGTTATGCGCTCTTCGCCTGCCAGCGCTGCCACGAACTCACCGTTGTGCAGTTCAAGCGCCTGCACCGGTGTGTTATAGCGGATTTGCACGCCTAAGTTTTCTGCGCTGCGATAATAGGCATTCACGAGGGCTTTCCCGCCCCCCATAAAAAAAGCGTTGGTTCGCGCTACGTGTAAAGCACCGGAGAGAGGTGGTTGAAAATTAACGCCGTGTTGGCGCATCCAGTCACGACATTGGGAAGAGGTGCGGATCACCAGACGCGCCAGGGCTTCGTTGGTATTTCCCTCCGTGACGCGCCGCAGATCCTGCCAGAACTCCTCCTCAGGATAGCTTTCCACCAGCACATCCTGCGGCGCATCATGCATACAGCGCAGATTACGCGTGTGTTGAGAATTTCCCCCGCGCCATTCCCGGGGAGCCGCCTCGAGCAGCAGTACTGAAGCGCCTTGCTCCCGGGCAGTTAGGGCAGCACATAACGCGGCATTGCCACCGCCAATCACCAGAACATCAACCATCGTATACTCCATTACCACTTAACGAATTGTTAAATTTGTAATTAAAATGTATACGCACAGCTTATGCGGTCGCTATGACATAGAGCTAAAGAGGACTTTAGTTATTGTAAAGGGTGGCGCCTGGCCAGCTTCCCGCTTCCACCAGTTGATGCATCACTTTTGTTAGCACCACGCGGGCGGCGAGGCCTGCGGGAGTGAGCTCATCGTCAGAGAGGCTGACCAGAAAGTTGGGGCGACTCAGTATTGGATTATGGACGCCGATCACTCTTAGCGTCTCTTTATCGAGATGGGAAATCGCCGCGCCGGGCTGGAGAGTGGCGCCGATTCCACTACGCACGGCGTGCATTAAAAGCGCCAGACCATCAATTTCTGTAGCGATCTCAATGCTCAGCGCGTGTTCCTGACAAATCGCCTCCAGCCTGCCGCGCAGACCGTGACCTGGGCTGGGCATTATCAATGGGATAGATGCCAGCTCGGCTGGCGCAATATTGTCATCGGCAATATCAGCCAGTAAAGCATGAGTCCCAATCAAAAACAGCCGTTCTTCGAGAATCGGTCTGGCGCTCCAGCGCAGGATCTTTTCTTTCTGAAATACCACGGCCAGATCAATCTGGCGGGTATTAATCATCCGTTCCAGGTTGCCAGAGAGGCTTTCCACCACATGCAGGCGGACATCACTATAGCTTTCCCGCATGGCGTTAATAAAAGGTATGCCGAGAACGGAAGCGGTACTGGGGGCCATACCGACGCTGACGTGCCCGGAAAGCCGGGACTCTCGCGCGGCGAGGATTGCATCGTCTGCGTGGCGGAGCGCCAGCTGCGCCTGGGAGTAAAAAGCCAGTCCGGCGCTGGTGGGCGTCACTCCACGCGAGGTGCGCTGCAGCAGGCGGATAGCGAGTTCGTTTTCCAGGCGGGACATTTGCTGGCTGAGTGCCGAAACTCCAATATTGAGATCGAGCGCCGCGCTACCCATGCTGCCGCTTTCTACAATGCGAACAAAATAGCGTAGCTGGCGAAGTTCCATTTCGACTCTCCGGAAGGGACAATTGATTTTTACATTAAAGCAACACAGGAGTGGAGGGAAGGGGAAAAGGGTTGATAACGCCCAATAAAAAAGCCAACCGAATGGTTGGCTTTTCAGAAAGCATCACCTTATTTACCGTCGTGAGCATGCTCATCTTCGCGGCAATCGCCTTCAGCGCAGTGACCGTAAAGATAGAGGCTATGGTTGGTTAAACGAATACCATGTTTAGCCGCAATCTCACGCTGGCGCGCTTCGATAGAATCATCGCTGAACTCGACCACTTTGCCGCAGTCGAGGCAGATGAGGTGATCGTGATGATGCTGTTGAGTCAGTTCGAAGACGGATTTACCACCTTCAAAATTATGGCGGGTCACGATCCCGGCATCATCAAACTGGTTCAGCACGCGATACACGGTCGCCAGACCAATTTCTTCACCCATATCGATCAGACGTTTGTATAAGTCTTCCGCACTGACGTGATGGTTATCCGGTTCCTGAAGAACTTCCAGAATTTTTAAACGAGGAAGCGTTACTTTCAGGCCAGCCTTCTTTAATGCGGTATTGTTGTCAGTCATGCGGAATCTGTCCTGTAGCTAAACGATTCACTTCATTAACAGAAGTGACAGAAATTGCACTTGAGATAATGCGATTCATTATAGAACTGCCATGGCTAAATGAAAACTGCAAGTCTCTGGCATATATTGTTAATCAAAACGTGGTATCGCCGACAAACACACTGCGCAACACCCGATTGGCATTCGGCCATTGTACAGGGTCAGACGAAAAAGTTACAAATTTGTAGCAATTATTTTGATTGGTTTTATCTATTGATGCGGCGCAGACGGAGACCTACGCCGCACAAAATCAGGCATTGATGATTTCGTCGAGGTGCAGCTCTTCAGAGATCTGCTTAACCCATTTTTCTACGCGTTCGGCGGTCAACTCAGGCTGGCGATCTTCATCAATAGCCAGACCAACAAAGTGGTCGTCGTCAGCCAGGCCTTTGGACGCTTCAAAGTGATAACCCGCCGTTGGCCAGTGGCCGACGATGGTTGCGCCGCGCGGTTCGATGATGTCGCGAATTGTGCCCAACGCATCGCAGAAATATTCTGCGTAATCTTCCTGGTCGCCGCAGCCAAACAATGCAACCAGTTTGCCATTAAAATCAATGTCTTCGAGGGTTGGGAAGAAATCGTCCCAGTCACACTGCGCTTCACCGTAGTACCAGGTAGGAATGCCGAGCAGCAAAATGTCATACCCTTCGAGGTCTTCTTTGCTGCTTTTTGCAATGTCATGTACATCGGCAACGTCTTTACCAAGCTGTTTTTGAATCATTTTAGCGATGTTTTCGGTGTTACCGGTGTCGCTGCCGAAAAAGATGCCAGTGATTGCCATGAGTAAAATAACCTCTTGAAACTTATTGAAATGGTGGTGGCGCATTGCCCACGGATAAGGGCAATCATAGCAGAACAGTCAGGCATGCGGAAACAGCAAACACGCAGGACTGCACTCTGTGCTACACGATTTATGATTTAGAACAGAAATTCAGACTAAGCCTGACAGCGCAATGCGCCGAGTTGGTTCATCAGCATCTCTTCGATGAGTTCACTGCGACTCATGTTGCGCGCCTCGGCCAGCTCGTTCAGCGCGTCAACGGCATCAGCGTTCAGTTTCAGTTCGACACGCTTAAGCCCGCGAACTTTATCGCGTTTAAGCTGATTACGTTTGTTAATACGTAACTGTTCATCACGCGAGAGCGGATTAGTTTTGGGTCGTCCCGGGCGACGCTCCTGCGCGAACAGATCTAATGTCGTACGGTCCGTTTGTTCTTTGGCCATGATCTTGGTGACTTCGGGGAAACAATCAGCCAGGCGTCTGCCCGGATGGATAGCCCGCCATAATACATCAGCAGGGGAGACACGCCAACGCCCACGCGCGTAATCACGCGCAGACGCTGAGTTTTTAATCAGTTAGCCTGCTCGCTCAGATAACGACGGATGGCGCGCAGTACCGCCTCCGGTTTTTCCGCATGCACCCAATGGCCCGCGCCTGCAATAACGTGCGCCCGAGCCAGCGGGAATTGCGCCAGCAATTGTTCGCGATACGCTTCGGTTACATACGGTGAGTTGCCACCGGGGATAAACAGCGCCGGGTGTTCCCACGCCGGGATGGTCTCCCAGCCGACAATATGAGGATATTGCTCCCACAGTACGGGAACATTAAAGCGCCATTCGCCGTCCACGAAGGATTTCAGCAGAAACTGGATAACGCCTTCCTCTTGCAGATGCTGGCGCATGACGTTCGCTGCCTGCTGGCGCGAAGAGGAGTGCGCGTCAGTTACTGCGTTAATGGCAGCAAAAATCTCATCGTGACGGCGAACATGATAGTCAACGGGGGCAATGTCGATGGCTACCAACCGTTCGACCCGTTCCGGGGCCAGCGCGGTTAACGCCATGACGGCTTTGCCCCCCATCGAGTGACCAATAAAGATCGCTTTTTCGATCTGTTGATCGTCCAGCGTATCCAGCAGGTCCTGCGCCATGGCCGGATAATTCATCTCAGGTGATCGCGGGGAGAGGCCATGATTTCGCATATCAACCTGGATGATATCGTGATCGGCCACCAGATCGCGCGCCAGGATACCCAGGTTATCCAGACTGCCAAACAGGCCGTGCACCAGGACGATGGGAGAATTATTGTGCAGGTTTTGCGCAGATTGCGCTCGGATATTCAATTTCATGGCAAAGTTCTTTTTTTCACACTCACGGGTTAGGGTATCATGTTGACCATTCTGCCACATGGCTGCAACAACTACGGTTACTCTGAGTTTTGCCAGCCACCAGGCTTGACGCTATCCGCTGTTGGGATTTGCCTTTACACTACGCGTGTTAACCCAACAACTTGTATTCAGCTAAACACTGCACTGGATTAAGATGAAAACGATTGAAGTTGATGATGAACTCTATAGCTATATTGCCAGCCATACCAAGCATATCGGCGAGAGCGCATCCGACATTTTACGGCGTATGTTGAAGTTTTCCGCCGCATCACAGCCTGTCACTCCGGTAGTTAAAGAAGTCCGCGCTGTGCAAGCTGTCGTGGAAGCGAAGCCGGTTAACCCCGTAAAAGATAAAGTGCGCGCGATGCGTGAGCTGCTGCTGTCCGACGAATACGCGGAGCAGAAGAAAGCAGTAAATCGCTTTATGCTGGTGCTGTCTACACTCTATTCACTGGATCAAAATGCGTTCGCCGAAGCAACGGAATCGTTGCATGGTCGTACGCGTGTTTATTTTGCAGCAGATGAACAGACGCTGCTGAAAAATGGTAATCAAACCAAACCGAAACACGTGCCAGGCACGCCGTACTGGGTGATCACCAATACCAATACCGGCCGTAAATGCAGCATGGTTGAGCACATCATGCAGTCAATGCAATTCCCTGCGGAATTGATTGAAAAGGTTTGCGGAACAATTTAATCCTTGCATTAGAAGGACCAGGCAATGGCAATCCACAACCGTGCAGGTCAACCTGCGCAACAGAGTGATTTGATTAACGTCGCTCAACTGACGGCACAGTACTATGTACTGAAACCAACGGCAGGGAACGCTGAGCACGCTGTCAAGTTCGGTACGTCCGGACACCGCGGCAGTGCTGGTCGTCATAGTTTTAATGAGCCGCATATTCTGGCTATCGCTCAGGCGATTGCTGAAGAACGTGCGAAAAACGGGATCACTGGCCCGTGCTATGTGGGCAAGGATACCCACGCGCTGTCTGAACCGGCTTTTATCTCTGTACTGGAAGTGCTGGCTGCGAACGGCGTGGACGTCATCGTGCAGGAAAATAACGGCTTTACGCCAACCCCTGCTGTGTCGAATGCTATCCTGGTCCACAACAAAAAAGGCGGCCCGCTGGCTGACGGCATTGTGATCACGCCGTCCCACAACCCGCCGGAAGATGGTGGCATTAAATACAACCCGCCAAACGGTGGTCCGGCAGATACTAACGTCACCAAAGTGGTGGAAGACAGGGCTAACGCTCTGCTGGCTGACGGTCTGCAAGGCGTGAAGCGTATGTCGCTGGACGCTGCGCTGGCATCTGGCCATGTAAAAGAGCAGGACCTGGTTCAGCCGTTTGTTGAAGGACTGGCCGACATCGTCGACATGGCGGCGATCCAGAAAGCGGGCCTGACGCTGGGCGTCGATCCGCTTGGCGGTTCCGGTATCGAATACTGGAAGCGTATTGCCAAGCACTACAACCTGAACCTGACTATCGTTAACGATCACGTTGATCAGACTTTCCGCTTTATGCATCTCGACAAAGATGGCGCAATCCGTATGGACTGCTCCTCCGAGTGCGCGATGGCGGGACTGTTGGCGCTGCGTGACAAGTTCGATCTGGCCTTTGCCAACGATCCGGACTATGACCGTCACGGTATTGTCACTCCGGCGGGTCTGATGAACCCGAACCACTACCTGGCGGTGGCGATCAACTACCTGTTCCAGCATCGTCCGCAGTGGGGCAAAGACGTTGCCGTTGGTAAGACGCTGGTCTCTTCGGCGATGATAGACCGCGTAGTGAATGATTTAGGGCGTAAACTGGTCGAAGTTCCGGTGGGCTTTAAATGGTTCGTTGACGGTCTGTTTGACGGCAGCTTTGGCTTTGGTGGTGAAGAGAGCGCGGGCGCTTCTTTCCTGCGTTTTGACGGTACACCGTGGTCGACCGACAAAGACGGCATCATCATGTGCCTGCTGGCGGCAGAAATTACCGCAGTGACCGGGAAGAATCCGCAAGAGCACTACAACGAACTGGCAGCCCGCTTCGGCGCGCCAAGCTACAACCGCCTGCAGGCAAGTGCGACCTCTGCGCAGAAAGCGGCCCTGTCTAAGCTGTCTCCGGAAATGGTGAGTGCCAGCACGCTGGCGGGCGACCCGATCACGGCACGTCTGACGGCGGCACCGGGTAACGGTGCTTCTATCGGCGGTCTGAAGGTGATGACTGACAACGGCTGGTTTGCTGCGCGTCCGTCAGGTACTGAAGACGCCTATAAAATCTACTGCGAGAGCTTCCTTGGTGAAGAACATCGCAAGCAGATCGAAAAAGAAGCCGTTGAGATTGTCAGCGAAGTGCTGAAAAACGCGTAAGTATTGTTTGTACTGACGCGTTTTGTAGGCCCGGTAAGCGTTAGCGCTACCGGGCTTTTTTATGCCAGGATTTAACTATGCTTATTTTTTAGTTCAAAACGTGGTGATACCAGGCCATACAGCGTCCAGCCGAGGAAGGTCACGATAGAACCATAAAGCATTGCTTCTTCGCCAGAGGAGTAGAGCGCATAAAAACTGTACAACGCGCCAACAAACGCCACGAAGTTTGCCGGTTTCGCTTTTGACGACGGAACATTCGCCATTTTTTGAATAATTACCAGCGCGGCCATCGACAGAATATACGGAATGATGTTCGTCACCACCGCCAGGTTGACCAGCACGTTGAACTGACTGTTCAGTGACGGGCTGATAGTCATCAGCGATAAACCACTCTGGATGATCACGATAGCCAGCATCCCCTGAACCGGCGCGTCTACTTTGGTCACGCGGGAGAAGATTTTAGGGAAGTAACCCCCATCAGCCGACGATTTGAATACCTGAGCGATAGTGAACTGCCAGCCCAGCAGTGAACCGCAGCAGGACATCACCATCAGCGCCATGATCACCTTACCGACTTCCGGGGTGAACATTTGTGCAAAGGCTAAACCGAACGGTGCCGTAGAGTTAGCCAGATCCATATTCGGTACAATCCCGGCTATCACGTTGGTAGAAACGATATAAATCACAGCAGCCCCTAGTGTACCGCCCAATACGGCGATGGGCACGTTGCGTTCCGGGTTGTCTACCACTTCGGCGTTGGCGCAGGCCGATTCCAGTCCCAGAAAAGCCCACAAGGTCATCGCAATCGAAGAACCGACAGCCGTGAAGAACGGGACGTGGTGTGGATTCCAGGAGTTAGCGTACAGCGTCGGACTGAACCAGAACCAGCCTATGATACACAGACCGACCACCGGAATAATGACGCCCCAAACGGTGATGCTGCTAATTTGCCCGGTAATGCGCGCACCGCCAAAGTTAGCGACGGTACAGATCCACAGCACGCCAATGGTTGCCAGGCCAATCTGCACCGGTGTCAGTGTGGCACCAAACAGCTCGGTACCGTAGCCAACGGCGGAGATGGCGATAGCCACGTTGGCGATTAACAGCGAAACGCCATAGGTGTAGTTCGCCATAAAGTTACCGGATTTGCCAAAGGCGTATTCAGCGTAACCACCCATACCACCGGATTTACGGCTGAACATACCGCATTTTGCGAAGGCCCAGGCCAGCGCCATTGAACCGACAGCCGTCACCAACCACGAGATGATCGAGATGGTACCGACTTCTGCAAGTTTGGTGGGCAACATGATGATGCCGGAGCCCATCATATTAACCATGGTCAGGATGGTGAGCTGAACGACGCCCATTTTGTTGGATTTGGCTTTGCTCATAACATTTCCTCTTTCAACAGAGCGCGTTGCGCGCTTTGTTGCTTAATCACGTAGCACCACACCTGTTTACGACCGTCGTGTTCTTCGATGTAGACACCCTGGAGTTCAGGCGCAAAACCCGGTAGCAAATTGATTCCTTCTTCCAGTGCGCTGAAATAACGTAATACTGAACCGCCCCAGATTTCACCCGGAACCACACACAGCACGCCCGGAGGATAAGGCAGCGCGCCTTCCGCCGCGATGCGACCTTCAGCATCCGGCAGACGCACCAGTTCAACTTCACCACGCAGATATGCATAGTTGGCATCCTGGGGACTCATGCTGATGCGCGGGAAATGTGCCTTACGGAACATCTCTTTCTGTAGCTGCTTCACGTTGTGACGCGCATACAAATCGTGCATCTCCTGGCACAACTGGCGCAGGGTATAACCGGCGTAACGGGCTTCGTGCTGCTTGTAGATCGAGGGCAGAACCTCGGCTAGCGGGGCATCGGCTTCCAGCAGTTTTTCGAAACGCACCAGCAGGGCGACAAGCTGCTGCAACTTCGCCATATCTTCTGCGGGAGTCAGCAGGAACAGGATGGAGTTGAGGTCACATTTTTCGGGCACCACACCATTTTCGCGCAGGAAGTTAGCCAGAATGGTGGCTGGAACGCCGAAAGTGTCATATTCACCATTACGTGCATTGATCCCCGGAGTGGTGAGCAGCAATTTGCATGGATCGACAAAGTACTGGTGTTCGGCATAACCTTCAAAGGCATGCCAGTGTTCACCGGGGACAAAATGGAAGAAACGCAGGTCGCTGGCGATTTCAGCGGTGGGATAAGCCTGCCACGGTTTACCCTCTACTATCTCCGGCACGAACGGGCGGATATGGTGGCAGTTTTCCAGGATCAACTTACGCGTATCAATTCCGTTGACGACGCAGTCCATCCACATGTTGCGCCCGCTGACGCCTTCATGCATTTTTGCGTTGATGTCCAGCGCGGCAAAGAGCGGATAGAACGGGCTGGTGGAGGCGTGCATCATGAACGCGTTATTCATTCGTTTATGAGGCACGTAGCGAGACTGGCCTTTAATATGGCTGTCTTTTTTGTGTATCTGCGAAGTCTGGGAGAAGCCAGCCTGTTGTTTATGCACCGACTGGGTGACCAGAATGCCGGGGTCATTTTCGTTGAGATCCAGCAACAGCGGAGAGCAATCGGCCATCATCGGAATAAACTGCTCATAGCCAACCCACGCGGAGTCAAACAGGATGTAGTCGCACAGATGACCGATCTTATCCACCACCTGACGGGCGTTATAGATCGTGCCATCGTAGGTACCTAACTGAATCACGGCCAGACGGAATGGACGCTCATCTTTCGAACGTTGTGGCGCAACTTCACTCACCTGTTCACGTAGATAGCCTTCTTCAAAGCAGTGCGCGTCGATCCCGCCGATAAAGCCGTACGGGTTACGCGCGGTTTCCAGATATACCGGCGTTGCCCCGGCCTGCAATAACGCGCCGTGGTGGTTTGACTTGTGGTTGTTGCGGTCGAATAACACCAGATCGCCTGGGGTGAGCAATGCGTTAAGCACCACTTTGTTCGATGAGGAGGTCCCGTTCAGTACAAAGTAGGTCTTATCTGCGTTGAAGACTTTAGCTGCATGCTGTTGGGCAATGCAGGGCGCGCCTTCGTGAATCAGCAGATCACCCATTGCGACATCGGCATTACACAAATCGGAGCGGAAAAGTGTTTCGCCGAAATATTCGACAAACTGATTACCCGCAGGATGGCGACGGAAAAACTCGCCTCCCTGATGACCAGGACAATCAAAGGCGCTGTTGCCCTGATTGACATAGTCGACAAGCGCACGGAAGAACGGCGGACGTAACTGCGTTTCATAATGGCTGGCGGCGGTTTCTAACTGCCGGCCATAAAAGGCGGTACGGGCTTCATTACATTCGAATACACCTGAGATCCGCGGCAGATGTTCGGAGGGAACACGTTCCTCATTTTCTGTGGCGATAAAAACAGGAATCCCATAGCCGGTGGCGTCAATTTCATCGAGTTTTCCACGTTCAATATCATTGATGGATAACACGATAGCAGCAACATCAATGAAATTACTTTCATCGATATTTACGCAGGAACGCTGCGTAGAAAAACAATCAGGACAGGAACGGCTTACGGCAATTTTTAATTCTGACATTTTCATCTCTTAATTTTTAGGTAATAGCAGGCCCTCAATTTCTCAAATGAGAAATTGATAACTCCGGAAAAAAAAGCAAAGTCGTACCGCTGATAAATAAATCAGTAAATTGCTTTTTTGAAGATGCAATAAACCCTAACCGGTCCGGTCACAGGTAATACAGGGTTATGCAGGGAGAGCACTGCGGATACAGGCGTTAGCCTGCGATACAGAGAGTCAGGAAGACCTGTATACTTGAGTGCCCTTAGTCGGAAGACTAACGGGCATTAAAGAAATGAAAGTCGAAACTGTTGCGGTGGGCAAACATCATAATATGTGTTGTTCGCCTTATATGTGGCATTGTACGGCTATTATTTTCCATTTTGGTTACCTTTACTGGATAAGTTGAAGGTGCGGGTATTTTATCTAGGAAATGGCTATGAACTGTGAAGAAGATCAATAAAAAACGATCGTTTATAAAATATTTAGTCGCCATTTATGCATATGGCGAGACAAGATGCTGTTTTGTTGTTTATATGTTATTTATTTGTGTTTTATTATTTTTTTACAATATTATACTGGCTGCATAATAAGTATTATGCAGCAGAGTGAGTAATGAAAAATATATTTATTAATTAATCAGGAGAAATGAATAAACATTCACGGCATAAACCGATAGCCAATTCCGGTTTCGGTCAGAAAATGACGCGGACGGGCCGGGTCCAGTTCCAGTTTCTGGCGCAGGTGTCCCATATAAATACGTAGATAGTGACTGTGTTCGACGGCGTTTGGTCCCCAAACCTGATTTAACAGCTGGCGTTGCGTCAGTACCTTCCCGGCATTATTCAGCAGAACCGCTAACAGGCGAAACTCAATCGGCGTCAAATGAATTTCCTCGCCATCTCGGTGAACGAGGCGTGCGGCAATATCCACTTTGACGTTGGAAAAATGTACCACCGGTTCGGGAGACGCGCCGCTGGCGTGGCGACGCAATGCCACGCGCAATCTTGCCTGTAGCTCGCCAATACCGAAGGGTTTACTGAGGTAGTCATCAGCACCGGCATCCAGCGCAGCGATTTTATCGCTTTCCTCACTGCGGGCTGAAAGTACAATTACCGGAATCGCGCTCCATTGTCGCAGGTCGCGAATAAAATCAATGCCGTCGCCGTCCGGCAGGCCGAGATCGAGAATGATGAGATCGGGTTTTCGCGTGGCGGCTTCCAACAGACCACGTTGCAGCGTTTCCGCTTCATATACACGCAGGCCATCGGCTTCCAGCGCAGTGCGCAGAAAGCGGCGAATGGCATGTTCATCTTCAACAATCAGTACGTTCGTCACATATCCTCATGAAAATCTTCAAGTTCAGGGGGGATTTCCTGGGGCAGTGTAACACGAAAACAGGCTCCTCCCTGCGCGCGATTGTGGACCGAAATAGTCCCGCCGTGCACGTCCACAATCGCCTGGCAAATTGCCAGTCCCAGCCCAACGCCGGGCACCGATGACTCTTTGTTTCCCCGAGAAAATTTGTCAAAAACTCGCTGCTCCATACCCGACGGAATCCCTGGCCCATTATCCCAGACGTCCAGTTGCAGGTGTTCGCCATCGACGCTGGCATCAATACCGATTTGCGCCTGCGGACCCGCGTATTTGACGGCGTTTTCCAGCAGGTTAATCAGGACCCGTTCAAAGAGCGGACCATCGACGTGAATCAGTGTTAACGGTTCAGGTAACGACAGATTTATCGGGGCAGAGAGACCGGGCTCCAGCATCTGCAGGGCGCTGCCAACCACCTCTTCCAGCGTTAACCACTCCTTCTTAAGATTAAAGCCGCCAGACTGGATTCGCGCCATATCCAGCAGATTATTAACCAGCCGGGTAGTATTCAGAACGTGCTGGCGAATCTCACTGGCCTGGCGCGCGTGTGGCGATCCCTCGCTGGCCAGATCCAGTGTTAAGATTTCTGCCTGACCGAACAACACCGTCAATGGCGTGCGCAAATCGTGGGACAGAGCAGCGAGCAGCGCGTTGCGAATGCTCTCGCGCTCGCTGGCAAACCGGGCCTGCTCTTCGCTGGCGGTCAGCGTCAGACGCTCCAGCGCACTGGCTACCAGTAGAGTGAAGGTTTCCAACAGGCGTTGCTGTTCGGGGATCATAAGCTGGCGTAAATTTCCCGGTTCAACGACCAGCAGCCCATGCGTTTTATCGGCGCTTTTTAACGGTAAAATCTGATACGGCACGCCCGGTAATGTGTCGGTGCCTGCACCGGCCGGTTGCCCTTTGTCAAAGCTCCATTGTGCAATGGCGTCATCCCACGGCGTCATGCCCTGTTGATGGGTGAGAGGAGCCAGCTTACCGTTTTCACCGGGCAGTAAAACCTGGCTGCGAGCCTGAAACGTTGAAGCGATAAACTGTTCGCTGGTGGCGGCGATATCCGTCTGACTCCGTCCGACGGCCAGCGCTTTGGACATCTCATACAAATGACGCGTACGCTGTTCACGATAACGCGCTACCCGCGCCTGATAACGCACCCCGGCGGTCAGGTTACCAATAACCAGCCCTACCGTTAGCATTACGGCAAAGGTGAGCAGGTACTGAACGTCTGAAACAGCCAGCGTCCCACGTGGGGCAATAAAGAAGAGATCGAAGCTGGCAACGTTAATAAAGGTTGCCAGCACTGACGGCCAACGTCCGTAAAAGAGTGCGATAACCACCACACCCAATAAATAGATCATCACCAGGTTGGCGGCGTCAAAGGCCATCAGCCACTGCATGGCGATGAGCGTAATGATGGCGCACAGCGCAACGGCAACCACACAGCCCTGAATTTGGACCCGCCATTTATCCTTAAAGGTGCGGCTATCTGTCGTTTGCAGCACAGGGCGTGAAGGGGGCTCATCGAGCGCAACAATCATCAGGTCGAGATCCGGTGCGCGATGAGCGAGTTTGTCGGCAAAGGAATCGCTACGCCACCAGCGACGCGTAGTCGGACGTCCGAGCACAATTTTTCCCAGATTATGCTCACGGGCATAGTGGACTACCGCTTTGTCTTCGGCGGGATCGGACAGGGTGGCTGTTTCGGCGCCTAACTCCTGGGCGAGGCGCAGAGCGCTTAAAATTGCACGGCGTTGTTTTTCGGGCAGTCGGTGCAGCGCTGGCGTTTCGACATATACCGCATGCCAGACGCTGCCGAGACGCGCCGCCAGACGTGCGGCTGCGCGAACCAGTTTTTCACTGCCGGTATTGTGTCCAATGCACAGTAAAATAGCGTCGCGGGTATGCCAGACTTTCTCTTCTCCCGGGTGTCCTCGCCAGGCGCGCATCTGATCGTCTACCCGATCAGCTGTGCGGCGCAGGGCCAGTTCACGTAGGGCAATCAGATTACCTTTGCGAAAGAAATGCTCGATGGCTCTTTCTGCCTGACCGGCGATATAGACCTTGCCTTCGTTCAGACGTTGGCGCAAATCGTCAGGGGGGAGGTCGACCAGCACCACATCGTCGGCGGCATCAAAAAAAGGATCGGGTACGGTTTCACGAACCTGAATGCCGGTGACGCCGCTAACGACGTCATTGAGACTTTCCAGATGCTGTACGTTAACGGTAGTAAAGACATCAATCCCGGCTTCCAGCAGCTCTTCAATGTCCTGCCAGCGCTTAGGATGCCGTGAGCCTGGCGCATTACTGTGCGCCAGTTCATCCATCAAAATGAGCGCCGGACGGCGGGCCAGCGCCGCGTCGAGATCGAACTCATTGATATGGCGACCGTGACGCGTCTGTCGCTTTAGCGGCAGGATGCTGAGGCCGTCCAACAGCGCGGCGGTCTCTTTGCGTCCATGGGTTTCTACCACGCCAATCAGCACATCTAACCCTTGCGCCCGCAGTCGCTGGGCCTCTGCCAGCATGGCCCAGGTTTTGCCGACGCCAGCGCAGGCACCGAAGAATATTTTCAGTTTTCCCCGGTGCGGAGCCGTGGTTTGTTCCAGCAGGCGATCGGGGTCGGGGCGTAAGGGTTCGTTATGCATGTCCTTTTTCTCAGTGCTTATCCAGCGCTAAATTAAGTTCCACCAGGTTCACCACCGGCTGACCGATAAAACTGACCAACGGCTTTTGCGTATATTGTGCAACCAACCGCGTAACCTCTTCAACGCTGAGATTGCGAGCCTGCGCCACGCGGGGAATTTGCCAGGCCACCGCGGCTGGCGTCAGGTTGTTATCCAGCCCGCTGGAAGAAGCCGTTACCAGCTCTACCGGGACGGCAGGACTTGCCTGCGGGTTGGCGGCACGCAGCGCGGCAATCCGGCTTTGCAGCTGTTTATCCAGTTCCGGGTTGCTGGCTGCCAGATTACTGCCGCCTGAAGCCATTGGATTATAGGGCATTTCAGCTGTGGCTGATGGACGCCCCTGAAAATAACCGGCAGCGGTAAAATGTTGCCCAATGAGTTCTGATCCGCGAATAACCTGACCTTCGCGCAGAAGCGAACCGTTAGCCTGGTGGGGAAACCACCACTGCCCGAGCGCGGTAGTCAGCAACGGGTAAGCTCCACCGGTGATAAGCATCAGGAAAATCAATGTTGATAATGCAGGACGTAATCCACTCATCTGAAACCTCACACCAGACCCAGCAGGGTCAGCAGTAAATCAATCGCTTTGATACCGATAAACGGCACAACCAAACCGCCCAGACCATAGATCCACAAATTGCGGCGCAACATCGCGGATGCGGACAAAGGTTTGTAGCTCACGCCTTTTAGCGCTAGCGGGATCAGAAAGACGATAACCAGCGCGTTAAAGATAACCGCGCTGAGGATCGCCGAGTCTGGCGAATGCAGTCCCATCACGTTCAGCGCATTGAGCTGCGGATAGGTGGCGGCGAATGCGGCCGGGATAATGGCGAAATACTTCGCAACGTCGTTGGCAATACTGAAAGTGGTCAGCGAACCGCGCGTCATCAGCATTTGTTTACCAATGTGCACGACTTCGATCAGTTTGGTGGGGTTGGAGTCGAGATCCACCATGTTACCTGCTTCTTTCGCTGCCTGGGTTCCGGAGTTCATGGCGACCGCAACGTCGGCCTGCGCCAGGGCAGGAGCGTCATTGGTTCCGTCGCCGGTCATTGCCACCAGCCGACCCTCCGCTTGATACTGACGAATCAGCGCCAGCTTGGCTTCCGGCGTGGCTTCAGCTAAGAAGTCATCCACTCCGGCTTCTGCGGCGATCGCGGCGGCGGTCAGGCGGTTGTCGCCGGTGATCATCACCGTTTTAATCCCCATTTTGCGCAGTTGGGCAAAACGTTCTTTGATTCCACCTTTCACGATATCTTTCAGCGCAATCACGCCCAGTACGTGGGAGCCTTCGGCAACCACCAGAGGCGTTGCGCCAAGGCGAGCAACGTTTTCGACCTTCTGCTCCACATCGGCAGGAAAATGGCCGCCGTTGGCTTCAACGTGCCGACGAATGGCATCGACCGACCCTTTGCGGATCATACGGTTGTCGATGTTGATGCCGCTCATCCGGCTTTGGGCGGTAAACGGCACAAAGGTCGCGTGCAGCGATTGCACGTCGCGAATACGCAGATTAAAGCGCTGTTTTGCCAGGATCACGATGCTACGGCCTTCCGGCGTTTCATCAGCCAGCGATGAAAGCTGTGCGGCGTCGGCCAGCGTTTTTTCGTCCACGCCGTGGGCGGGCAGAAATTCCGAAGCCTGACGGTTACCCAGCGTAATGGTGCCGGTTTTATCCAGCAGCAATACGTCCACGTCACCTGCCGCCTCTACTGCACGTCCGCTGGTGGCGATAACATTCGCGCCCAGCATGCGGCTCATCCCGGCGACGCCAATCGCTGAGAGCAGTCCACCTATCGTCGTAGGGATCAAACACACCAGCAAGGCAACCAACACCGTGATGCTGACCGCACTACCACCCCAGGCAGAAAACGGCCATAACGTGGCGGTCGCCAGCAAAAAGATAATGGTCAGGGCGATCAGCAGGATCGTCAGGGCGATTTCATTGGGCGTTTTACGCCGCTGCGCGCCTTCAACCATGGCGATCATCCGGTCGAGGAACGTTTCACCAGGGTTGACGCTGCATTCGATAACCAACCAGTCGGAGAGGATGCGGGTGCCGCCGGTGACGGAGGCGAAATCGCCACCAGATTCACGAATCACAGGCGCGGATTCACCGGTAATGGCACTTTCATCTACTGATGCGCCACCTTCAATGACCTCGCCGTCACACGGGATGATATCGCCAGCTTCCACCAGCACGATATCCCCTTTCCGTAAATCATCAGCAGGAACGTGATCCATCGCCGCGCCGTATTTGGGTTCGCGAAGTTTGCGGGCAAAGGCGGTTTTTTTGACTCCCTTTAGGCTGTTAGCCTGAGCTTTACTGCGACCTTCCGCCAGCGCCTCGGCAAAGTTGGCAAACAGTACGGTAATCCACAGCCACAGACTTATCGCGCCGGTAAACCACGGATTGCCCTGCATATGGTTTGTTGCCATCGCTACCGTTAACAGTGTCGTTAACAAACTGCCCAGCCAGACGATAAACATCACCGGGTTACGCCACTGGGTATGTGGGCTTAATTTTTTCACTGCGTCCATCAGCGCCTGTGCGACCAGAGAGGGTTCGAACAGCGCCAGTTGCTTGCGACTCATAGTAATGTGCTCCGCATCACTCAGTGTAATGACAGGTATTCTGCGACCGGGCCAAGCGCCAGGGCAGGAACAAAGGTGAGAGCGCCAACCAGTAACACCGTACCGATTAACAATCCGACAAACAGCGCGCCGTGGGTAGGTAGCGTGCCTGGGCTTGCTGGCTGGATCTTTTTACTGACCAGCGACCCGGCAATAGCCATCACGGGAATGATCACACCGAAGCGACCGAAGAACATGCACAGGGCCAGCAGGCAGTTCCAGAACGGGCTATTGGCGCTTAATCCGGCAAAGGCGCTACCGTTGTTGTTCGAGGCAGACGACACGGCATACAGGACTTCACTAAAGCCGTGAGGACCTGGGTTAAGCATGGCGCTGCGTCCGGCATCGCTCATCATGGCGATCGCTGTACCGAGCAGCACCAGCGTAGGGGTGACCAGAATCGCCAGCGCGGTCATTTTCATTTCGCGCACGTCGATTTTCTTACCCAGGTACTCCGGTGTACGGCCAATCATTAGCCCGGCGATAAATACTGCCAGCAGCACGAACAGCAGCATGCCATACAGACCTGAACCCACTCCACCGAAGACCACTTCACCAATCTGCATCAGCCACATAGGTACCATGCCGCCCAGCGCGGTAAAGGAGTCATGCATCGCATCGACAGCCCCGCAGGATGCTGCTGTCGTGACGACGGAAAACAGACTCGTGGCCAGCACGCCAAATCGGCTCTCCTTGCCCTCCATGTTGATATTGCTGTCTGCGCCGAATGCCATCAGGTGCGGGTTGCCCTGAACTTCGGCCCACATCACGACGGCAACGCAGACCACAAAAATCAGTGACATGGCCCACAGTAAGGTTCGCCCCTGACGACGATCGCCCACCACATCTCCAAAGGCAAAACACAGCGCGGCGGGAATTAAGAAAATAGCCAGCATCTGTACCAGATTGGTCAGTGCGGTTGGGTTTTCAAACGGATGCGATGAGTTAGCGTTAAAGAACCCCCCTCCGTTAGTCCCGAGCATCTTAATCGCTTCCTGTGAGGCGACTGGCCCCATGGGCAGCAGCTGTTTCACCCCTTCAAGGGTGGTGATGTGCTGATAGGGCAATATGTTTTGCAATGTGCCTTGCTGAATGAAGAACAGGGCAATGAGCAACGCAATGGGGACCAGGATCCACAGTGTAATGCGAACCAGATCGACCCAGGCGTTGCCCAGGGTGTTCATACTCTGGCGTGTGAAAGCGCGGGTCAGGGCAAAAATCACCGCAATACCGGTCGCTGCAGACAGGAAATTCTGCACGGTCAATCCGGCCATCTGGCTGAAATAGCTTAAGGTGGTTTCGCCAGCATAGGATTGCCAGTTGGTATTAGTGACAAAACTCACCGCCGTGTTGAGCGCCAGATCCCACGAAAGCCCAGGCAATTGCTGGGGATTTAGCGGCAACAGGCTTTGCGCCATCAGCATCGAAAACAGGACCAGCAGGCCCAGCGCATTGAGAGCGAGGATAGCCAGCAGATACTGCCGCCAGTTCATCTCCTGCTGCGAGATGCCCAGACCGCGCCAGAGTAGACGCTCCACGCCAACCAGGCCCGGCAGGGGCGTATTGTTGATCAGTCGAGCCAGCCCTAATCCCAGCGGTCTGGCGATGACAAACAGCACCAGCAAGAAACTGGCAATGAGTAAAAATCCTTGGGCCGCCATCAGAACGCCTCCGCATTGATCAGGGCATAGACCAGATAACCTAATAATAAAAAGACCAGCACAATGCCGGTTATCACGCCTGCACTCACAGTGCACCTCCAGTGGCATAAATGTGATAACCAGAGCGTAGGTTTTTGCTTGCAAAGATTTCGCAAAAATCAGCGGGTGGGGTGTAAAAAAAGTATAAAAATGGCAAAAACCATTATTTAACTAATGGTTAGTATTAATTTAACTTTTATGTAACTTAATTACAGTTTTACGCTAAACGGAGCATCAATAGATAAAAATAAGTGGTCGGATGAGTAGCAAAATTACACACAAGGCGGTATTATTTTCATCAGTTAACCAAGTTTATTTTTCCGGTGCTATTCACCGAACAGATATATGGGAGAGGATTATGGACTTTTATAAAGAATATCCAGCACACATTGTTTTCTTGCGCCGTACCTTTGCCGTAGTGGCGGGCGTGCTGGCGCTACCGGTCATGCTGTTCTGGAAAGACCGCGCTCGTTTTTACAGCTATCTGCACCGCGTCTGGTCTAAAACCAGTGATAAACCGGTGTGGATGGAGCAGGCTGAAAAAGCCACCTGCGATTTCTACTAAGTTATCGTTCTTGCTCAAGAAAACCGCTCACAGTAATGTGGCGGTTTTTTTTATGCGTCGACGTCTACACTTGTCGGTGTAATAGATAACGAGCGGCAATGATTAATTTATATCCGGGAGTATTATGACCACCCATCTGGTCTGGTTTCGACGTGATTTACGTCTGCATGACAACCTCGCGCTGGCGGCGGCTTGTCAGGATCGTACTGCGCAGGTCATCGCGCTATATATCTCTACTCCTGAGCAGTGGAGGGCGCACGAAATGGCTCCACGTCAGGCGGCATTTGTGAGTGCACAGTTGAATGCGTTGCAGACGGCGCTGGCGGAAAAAGGCATCCCGCTTCTGTTTGATGAAGTTGCCGATTTTGCGACCAGCGTGGAAACCGTTAAAAACGTCTGCGCACAGCATAGCGTCAGCCGATTGTTTTATAACTATCAATACGAAATAAACGAGCGTCAGCGTGATGTCGCCGTTGAGAAGGCATTACCCCATGTGGTGTGTGAAGGGTTTGACGACAGCGTGATCCTGCCTCCGGGAGCGGTCATGACCGGCAATCACGAGATGTATAAAGTCTTTACACCGTTTAAAAATGCCTGGCTAAAGCGGATTAAAGAGGGGGTTCCGGAATGCGTTAGCGCGCCGAAGGTGAGAGAAAGCGGTGCTCTTGACGCTCCGTTAACATCCATTACGTTGAGCTATCCGCAGCAAGATTTTGATGCGCAGCGGTTTGTGGCAGAAGAAAAACGGGCTATCGCGCAATTACGCCACTTTTGCCAGCATGCCGCGGGAGAATATGAGCAATGGCGTGATTTTCCCGCGGTTGACGGTACCAGTCGATTATCCGCGAGCCTGGCGACAGGGGGATTGTCGCCGCGCCAGTGCCTGAATCGACTGCTCGCGGAGCAGCCGCAGGCGCTTGAGGGAGGGAGAGGCAGCGTCTGGCTGAACGAACTTATCTGGCGTGAATTTTATCGTCATCTGATGACTTACCATCCGGCGCTATGTCGGCATCAACCGTTTATCCCTTGGACCGATCGTGTGCAATGGCAGAATAATCCGGCGCATTTGCAAGCCTGGCAAACGGGGAATACGGGATACCCGATTGTGGATGCGGCGATGCGCCAGCTCAACGCCACGGGCTGGATGCATAATCGATTACGCATGATTACGGCCAGTTTTTTAGTGAAAGATCTGCTGATCGACTGGCGTAAAGGCGAGCAATTTTTTATGTCGCAGTTGATTGATGGCGATCTGGCTGCCAATAACGGGGGATGGCAGTGGGCGGCCTCAACCGGAACCGACGCCGCACCGTATTTCCGTATCTTTAACCCCACGACTCAGGGCGAAAAATTTGACCGCGACGGTGAGTTTATCCGTCAGTGGCTGCCGGAACTGCGCGATGTGCCAGGTAAAGCCATTCATGAGCCGTGGACGTGGGCCGAAAAAGCGCAAGTTACGCTTAACTATCCTCGTCCGATTGTCGATCATAAACAGGCAAGACTGGCGACGCTGGCGGCATATGAGGCGGCGCGTAAAGCGTAGGCATGGTGGATTTCTGCGTAATACCTTCCTGCAGAATGAATATGTTGCAGTCGGGAGCTTTTAGCTCTGAAGCGTGCTCTCAGTACCATGAATACCCTGCTGCATAAGTTTTCCCTCAGCAGTAAATTTCCGTCATCTTCATTCAGATGACGGAAATTAATGACAACGCCAACGCCAACGCCAACGACATCCACACCGCACGATGCGGTGTTTAAAACGTTTTTACATCATCCCGAAACTGCGCGGGATTTTCTCGACATTCATCTGCCAGCTGAACTGCGGACGCTTTGCGATTTGAATTCGCTGAAGCTGGAGTCAGAAAGCTTTATTGAAGCGGATTTACGTTCGCGCTACTCCGACGTGCTCTGGTCTTTGCACACACGCGACGGCGACGGTTATGTCTATGTGGTTTTAGAGCATCAAAGTTCAGCCGAGCCGCATATGGCTTTTCGTCTGTTGCGTTATGCGATGGCGGCGATGCAGCGCCATCTGGACGCAGGGCATAAGGAGCTGCCGCTGGTGATACCGATGCTGTTTTATCATGGCTGCCGAAGCCCTTATCCGTACTCGTTGTGCTGGCTGGATGCCTTTGCCGACTCCATGGCGGCAAGACAACTTTATTCCAGCGCATTTCCGTTGGTGGACATAACGGTGGTACCCGATGATGAGATCATGGCTCACAGGCGAATGGCGCTGCTGGAATTAATGCAAAAACATATCCGTCGGCGGGATTTGATGGGGTTGGTAGAGCAACTGACCACGCTGCTACTTACTGGTTGCGCTAATGACACGCAATTACAGGCGATGTTTAATTACATTCTACAATCTGGCGATGAATCTCGCTTTAATGAGTTTATGCAAGAGATGACACAACGGATCCCCCAACACACGGAGAGGCTGATGACTATTGCAGAGCGGTTACGGTTAGATGGATTACAGGAAGGTCTACAACAAGGCAAAGAACAAGGAAAACAAGAAGCGGCATTACGTATAGCGCAAACCATGTTGGAACAGGGAATAGAACGCGAAATGGTAAAACTGGTAACCGGTGTTTCAGAAGCGGATTTGGCTGTGAACCATGCGTAATCTCCTGAAAAACAGGCCCGAATCTTATCTCATCATCGGGCCTGTAAACTCAGGACTCTACCGCCAGCGGACGATTTCTGAACTTCAGCGACTGGTACAGCCAAATCAGCAGCACCAGCACCACACAGGCCAGCGCGCCCCAAGTTATTTCGCTAAAGACATCAATATATGCATTGATGGAATAGTTGATCGCGCCCGCAGAGTCAAACGAACCCTGTGAGGTCTGATCGGCGATAACGCCTGCCAGGTAGTTGGCGATGGCCCCGGAAAGCAGCATGTAAATACCCGTTAACACGCCGGTCACCCCTGGAATCTCGATACGTGTAATCTGCGACATCGCCACCGGATCGATAAACAGCTCGGCAAAGCCCATGACCGCCAGCCCCAATACCATCAGCGGCATGGAAGAGTGACCGTAAGCCGCAGACCAGCGGGCGCTCAAGGTCAGAATACAGAATCCGGCGCTCATTAAACCAAGGCCAAGGGCAAATTTACCCCAGATACGAACGGTACGATTACCGCTAACGCTTTCTTTGACCACCCAGGCCAGCACGATACCGCACAGCATAACGGCAAAGGCGTTAACCGACTGGAACATCGCGGTAGGGACGGAATATCCCAGAATATCGCGGTTAACGAAGCGGTCAATATACAGGCTAATCGAACTGCCGCCCTGTTGAGCAAAAGCCCAGAACAGCAGACTAAAGAAGGTCAGCGTAACGATAAGACCCAGCTCTTTGCGCTGTTTCTGGGTCTGCGCCTGGCGGTAAATCTTCGCCAGAACCGCCAGACCAATAACAGTAGCAACGATCAGTGCGTAAACGGACCATTCTTTCCAGAACAGGACGGTAATCAGTAGCGGTGCTGCAACCAGCAGAACTAATAACCAGGCCCAGTTTGGCAGCATATATTTTTTCGCACACAGAACGGCCTTGTTGACGCCTGTGGTATGGGCGAAATGGCGATTACCGCATACGAAAATCACCAGCCCCGCCAGCATGCCAATCGCGGCCAGCGCAAAGCCCATCGCCCAGCTGTACTCTTCCTGCACGTAGCCGCAGGCAATGGGCGCGATGATTGAACCAATATTACCGGCAGCGTAGAGCAGAGAGAATCCACCGTCACGGCGAGGGTCTTCAGGCTGATACAACTCGCCCAACAGGCAACTGATGTTGGATTTAAACAGACCGTAGCCACAGACAATAATCGCCAGCGACAAATAAAGGAACGCCGGGGCCATTTCGCTGGCACCCAATACCAGATGCCCCACCGCCATTAAAAATGCGCCGATCATCACCGCCATTCGATTGCCGAGCACTTTATCGGCCAGGTATCCCCCAAGAATGGGTGTGACGTAGACCAGCGAGCAGTAGGCGCTGAACAGTTCATATGCGTGATTATCGTCGTACTTAAGCTGGTTAGTGAGATACAGGATCAGCAACGCACGCATACCGTAAAAACTGAAGTATTCCCAAATTTGTAGCGCGACGACGTAATAAATCGCCCGTGGTTGAGATGCTTGTTTATTCATTATTTTCTCGACGTCAATGCCTCGCGACAGGCTGAACGTGCTGCACGAGTGTGTTTCCTTAAAGTTGTAACTTTGATACAGACCTGATTATTTTTGCAATATGCTGTCTGATTGCATAAATATACATGAATTAGATCGCGTCGGGGTTAGCAAATTATGTTCAAAGCGGGTGTGATTGTTTCTTGATGTGTCAGTGAAATGTCTATCGACGAACGCAGGCGGGGACGCTATTTTAACCTAGGCTGTGTTGCTGATTGGGCAGGCAGAATTGATGACTACGAGGACGATGATGAAAAACACCGAACTGGAACAACTGATCAACGACAAACTGAACAGCGCCGCCATTAGCGACTATGCGCCGAATGGTTTGCAGGTTGAGGGCAAAGAGACGGTGCATAAAATCGTGACCGGCGTGACCGCAAGTCAGGCGTTACTGGACGAGGCGGTACGCCTGCAGGCGGATGCGGTCATCGTTCATCACGGTTATTTCTGGAAAGGCGAATCTCCAGTTATTCGCGGTATGAAGCGCCATCGTCTGAAAACGCTGTTGGAAAATGATATCAACCTGTATGGCTGGCACCTGCCGCTGGATGCTCACCCGGAACTGGGTAATAACGCGCAGCTGGCAGCGCTGTTGGGGATCACCGTCATGGGTGAAATCGAGCCGCTGGTGCCATGGGGAGAACTCTCCATGCCGGTTCCGGGGCTGGAGCTGGCATCGTGGATTGAAGCGCGTTTAGGCCGTAAACCGTTATGGTGCGGTGATACCGGGCCGGAAACAGTTCAGCGCGTCGCCTGGTGTACAGGGGGCGGCCAGAGTTTCATTGATAGCGCAGCCCGCTTTGGTGTCGATGCCTTTATCACTGGTGAAGTCTCAGAGCAAACCATTCACTCAGCCCGCGAGCAGGGGGTGCATTTTTATGCTGCCGGTCACCATGCGACCGAACGCGGCGGTATTCGCGCATTAAGCGAATGGCTGAATGAAAATACCGATCTGGACGTAACCTTTATCGATATTCCTAATCCAGCGTAATAAAGAGGGACGAAAGTGCAGCGAGCGCGTTGTTATCTGTTAGGTGAAAGTGCGGTGGTTCTTGAGCTGGAACCCCCCATTACGCTGGCGACTCAGAAACGCATCTGGCGTCTGGCCCAGCGTCTGGTTGATGTCCCGAATGTGCTGGAAGCTATTCCGGGAATGAACAATATCACGGTTACCCTGCGCGACCCGAAAACGCTGGCGCTGGATGCGATTGAACGCCTGCAGCGCTGGTGGGAAGAGAGTGAGGCCCTGGAGCCCGAATCGCGCTTTATTGAAATTCCCGTGACCTATGGTGGTGAGTTCGGCCCCGATCTGGCAGAGGTCGCCCGGCACAGTGGATTAAGCGACAAGCAGGTCGTCGAACTTCATGCGTCGGTTGATTACGTGGTGTGGTTTATCGGTTTTCAGCCGGGATTTCCCTATCTCGGGAGCTTACCTGAACAACTCCATACCCCAAGGCGTGCGGAACCGCGTCTGCTTGTTCCGGCAGGTTCTGTGGGTATTGGCGGCTCCCAAACGGGGGTCTATCCGCTTTCCACGCCAGGCGGATGGCAATTGATTGGCCGTACCTCCGTAGCGTTATTTGATCCAAAACGGCAAGAGCCGATCCTGTTACGGGCTGGCGATACCGTGCGTTTTGTCCCGCAGAAGGAGGGGATATGTTAAACATCATTCGCGCTGGCATGTACACCTCAGTACAGGACGGGGGACGCCACCGTTTTCGTCAATCCGGAATCAGTCACTGTGGTGCGCTGGATAAACCGGCGCTGAACGTTGCTAACCTGCTGGTGGGTAATGATGCGAATGCCGCTGCGCTGGAAATCACTCTGGGGCAACTGGTGGTGGAATTTGAAACCGATGGCTGGTTTGCCCTGACCGGAGCGGGATGTGAAGCGCACCTGGATCGTACTCCCGTATGGAGCGGATGGCGGCTGCCGGTGAAAGCCGGGCAGCGTCTGACGCTAAAACGTCCGCATCACGGCATGCGCAGCTATCTGGCGGTAGCGGGCGGTTTTGATGTACCCGACGTCATGGGGTCGCGCAGTACCGATCTCAAAGTCGGAATTGGCGGGCTGGAAGGGCGGCTGCTGCGCGATGGCGATCGGCTGGCAATTGGCGCATCGACCCGGCAATTCAGCGGGCCGCAGGGCGTAAAACAGCTAATGTGGGGCAACCGCATTCGGGCGCTACCCGGGCCAGAATATCAGGAGTTTGACGAGGTATCGCAGGCTTCTTTCTGGCGCTCCCCGTGGCAGCTTAGTCCGCAAAGCAACCGCATGGGGTATCGCCTGCAGGGGCAGTCGCTGACGCGCACGACCGATCGCGAGCTATTGTCGCATGGTTTGCTCCCTGGCGTAGTGCAGGTTCCGCATAATGGTCAGCCCATTGTGCTGATGAACGATGCTCAGACGACGGGCGGCTATCCGCGCATCGCCTGTATCATCGAAGCGGATATGTATCATCTGGCACAGATCCCGCTCGGCCAGCCGATTCATTTTGTGCAGTGTTCGCTGGAGGAAGCGCTTAAGGCGCGCCACGATCGGCAGCGTTATCTGGAACAGTTAACATGGCGACTTAACAATGAAAATTGATCTCAACGCAGACCTCGGTGAGGGATGCCCTAACGATGCAGCGTTGCTGCAACTGGTGTCATCAGCCAACATCGCCTGTGGGTTTCACGCAGGTGATGCGCAGACGATGCTCATAAGCGTGCGAGAAGCGATAAAAAATGGCGTAGCGATAGGCGCGCATCCGAGTTTTCCGGATCGGGAAAATTTTGGCCGTAGTGCCATGACTCTGCCTGTGGAAACGGTGTATGCGCAGACGCTGTATCAAATTGGTGCGCTGGCTGCCATCACGCGTGCGCAGGGCGGCGTAATGCGTCATGTCAAACCGCACGGTATGCTTTATAACCAGGCGGCGAAAGATCCTCAGCTGGCTGATGCTATTGCTAAAGCGGTGCATGCCTGTGATCCGTCGCTGATTCTGGTGGGGCTGGCGGGAAGCGAACTGATTCGTGCCGGAGAACGCCTTGGCCTGGTAACTCGTCAGGAGGTTTTTGCCGATCGGGGTTATCAGGCGGATGGCAGTCTGGTGCCGCGCAGCCAGCCGGACGCATTGATTGAGGATGAAGAGCAGGCGCTGGCGCAAACGCTAGAAATGGTGCAATCCGGCAGAGTAAAAAGCCAGAGTGGAACGTGGGCGAGCGTGACAGCCCAGACGGTATGCATTCACGGGGATGGTGAGCACGCACTCGCTTTTGCCCGTCGGTTGCGAACCGCATTCAATGCATGCAATATTGAAATTAGCGCATAAATTTTTTCATACAAAACAATAATATATTACACAACAACATATACAGGACTGAATTATGGGAGAGGTAATTTCTCTCTGGCCATTGACGGGGATCGCCGTCATCGTGGTCGGATTTCTTTTACGTTTTAACCCAGTATTGGTGGTTATTATTGCTGGGATTGTCACGGGACTGGCGGCGCATATGCCGATCGCCACTATCCTTGAGAAGCTGGGTGAAGGTTTTCTTAACACCCGCAACCTGCCGTTTATCCTGCTGATCCCGCTGGCGGTTATTGGCCTGCTGGAACGTCACGGACTCAAAGAGCGTGCTCAGGCGTGGATTGCAAAAATCCGCAGCGCCACCAGTGGCCGTCTGCTTATTGTCTATCTGTTCATTCGCGAAGCGACCGCGGCGTTAGGGTTGACCAGTCTGGGGGGGCATCCGCAGATGGTGCGTCCGCTGCTGGCACCGATGGCGGAAGGGGCCGCTGAAAAAAATCACGGCGAGATACCCGGGGCGGTACGCTATCGTCTGCGCGCCATGTCAGCTGCGACCGATAACGTCGGACTGTTTTTCGGTGAAGATATCTTTGTTGCCTTCGGCGCCATCATTTTTATGCATAACTTTATGCTGGAGTCTGGTGGGATCCAGACCGAACCGTTGCATATTGCTTTGTGGGGGATCCCAACGGCAATTTGTGCATTCCTGATCCACGGTACGCGTCTGTGGCGTCTGGATAGCTATTTGCAACGTGAGGTGGCGAAAGCGAATGCCGCAGCGAAAGGGGAAGCGAAATGAATTTTCAACAAAGCTATCTCTACTGGCTGGCGGGAGCGGTATTACTGATTGTGGCGCTGATGTCCTGGCAGGACAAAGCTAACCCACGTCGCTTCACCACTGGCCTGTTTTGGGGCATATATGGCGTACTGTTTCTGCTTGGCGACTGGACATACTCGCTGTTTGGCGACAAACGCGCGGTGCATATTGCCGTTGGCGTTGCGGTGGTTGTGCTGGCCCTGATCGCCGGTTTTGGCGGCGTGAAGTTGGGAAGCTACCATCAACGAACGCAGCAACAGCGCGAAGAAAGCGCCAATCGTCTGGGTAACCGCCTGTTTTTTCCGGCGCTGGCAATTCCGGTGGTAACGGTGATTGGGGTGCTGATGTTCAACCATATTCCGGGCTTACAGGATGCGCTGTTTGGGCCGGGTAATCACGCCACGCTGGTGACGCTCTTTTCCATGACCGCAGGCTCGTTGATTGGTCTGGCGATGGCGATAAAAATGACCCATGAGCGGGTTCATCAACCGATTCAGGAGGCGCGTCGTCTGCTGGACTCTATCGGCTGGGCGTTCATCCTGCCGCAGATTTTGGCCACGCTCGGGCTGTTGTTTACGGCTGCGGGCGTAGGCAGCGGTATTTCCTGGCTGACGCAAGAATACCTGGCGGTGGATAGCCGCTTTATCGCAGTGGCGGTGTATACCCTCGGCATGGCATTGTTGACGATGGTCATGGGCAATGCGTTTGCTGCTTTCCCGATCGTGACCGCCGGAATTGGTATTCCGATCCTCGTCCTGCAGCACGGCGGCAATCCGGCGGTAATGGCGGCAATTGGTATGTTCTCTGGCTATTGCGGGACGTTAATGACGCCGATGGCGGCAAACTTTAACATTGTTCCTGCAGCGCTGCTGGAGCTACCGGATAAAAACGCGGTGATTAAAGCGCAGGTGCCAACCGGCATACTGCTGTTGCTGGTCAACGTGTTCCTGATGTATTTCCTGATGTTCTTGTAAGGTGACAGGATGAAAACAGTACTCATCACGGGATTTGAACCCTTTGGCGGCGAGTCAGTTAACCCTTCCTGGGAAGTGGTCTCGGGCCTCGACAATGCTATCATCGGCGGATGCCGCGTCGTTGCCCGCCAACTGCCGTGCGTCTTTGGCGAGTCTCTTGCCGTACTCAATGGTGCGATTGACGCGCTGTCGCCATCACTGGTGCTGGCGGTGGGGCAGGCGGGTGGTCGCACGGATATCACTGTGGAGCGCGTGGCGATCAACGTTGACGATGCGCGTATTGCGGATAATCAGGGTCAACAGCCGGTAGATGTGCCGATTGTGGCCGATGGTCCGGCGGCGTGGTTTAGTTCGCTGCCGATCAAAGCGATGGTTGTTGCCATGCGCAACGCGGGAATTCCGGCTTCGGTTTCCCAGACCGCGGGTACTTTCGTTTGTAACCACGTGATGTACGGCCTGCTGCATAAACTACGTGACGTTCCGGCGGTGAAGGGAGGATTTATTCATATCCCTTATTTGCCGCAACAGGCTGCACAGCATCCCGGGGCGCCAAGTATGGCAGCCGACACGGTGCGCCGGGCGCTGGAAGTCGCGATTGCCACCGCGTTGCAGGTGGAGAGTGATATCGCAGTGACGGGCGGTGCAACACATTAAAAAAGGACAGTATTATGCCTGAAGGCCCGGAGATCCGTCGCGCGGCGGATAACCTGGAGGCGGCAGTCAAAGGCAAACCCCTGACCGATGCCTGGTTTGCCTTTGAGCAGCTAAAACCGTATCAATCTCAACTGATTGGGCATAGTGTTACCCAGCTTGAAACGCGGGGTAAAGCATTGCTGACCCATTTTTCTAATGGTTTGACGCTGTACAGTCACAATCAGCTCTATGGCGTGTGGCGAGTGGTGGATACCGGCAAAATACCGCAGACTTCGCGGGTACTGCGTGTCAGGTTGCAAACACACGACAAAACTATTCTGCTCTATAGCGCCTCTGATATCGACATACTGACGCCGGAACAGCTCGCTACCCATCCGTTCCTGCAACGGGTTGGGCCGGACGTCCTGGATTTACGTTTAACGCCCGATGATGTTAAAGCGCGTCTGTTATCTCCGCGTTTTCGCAATCGCCAGTTTTCTGGCCTGTTGTTGGACCAGGCGTTTCTGGCGGGATTAGGTAACTACCTGCGGGTAGAAATCCTCTGGCAGGTAGGGCTGACCGGGCAGCATAAAGCGTCGATGCTCGGAGATGAACTGTTGGATGCGCTGGCGCATGCGCTGCTTGCTATTCCTCGTTTGTCCTATAACACCCGTGGGCTGGTGGATGAGAACAAACATCACGGCGCGCTGTTTCGCTTTAAGGTCTTTCACCGGGATGGTGAAGCCTGTGAGCGCTGTGGCGGAATCATCGAAAAAACGACGCTTTCTTCACGACCCTTTTACTGGTGTCCGGGGTGTCAGCACTAAGCGGGATGCTTTGGCGCGTGTAGCGAAATAAACCGCGCAACCGCCGGGCCAGTCAATAAAATACTGAATAACCGCAGGGTTTGCATCGCCATGATCAACGCCATATCGGCGTGACTCCCTGCGGCAATCACTGCAACAGAATCCACGCCGCCTGGACTGGTCGCCAGATAGGCGGTGAGAAAATCTATCTGCATGTAATGCGCCAGTCCCCAGGCCATAGCGGCGCAGATCGCCATCAGTGAAAAAATAGACAAGAGGATTTGCGGTAAGGGGCGCAGTGCCATTAAAAAGATCTGCTTGTCAAAGCCCAGACCGATTTGCCAGCCGATGGCCATATAGGCTATCGCCAGCAGCCATTCCGGCAGTTCAATCACCATCACGCCACCGGCATTTAGCAATGCGCCAGCCAACATCGGGAGCAACATAACGCCAGAAGGAATACGCAATAGACGCCCGGCCGTACCGGCAACGGCGGCCAGCGCCAGGGTACTGAACAGATTGCTGCTCAGCGGCGGAAACCAGACAATTTGCTCACTGACCGTTTCGGCCTGGTCACCCATCATCACTCGAGTGACCAGCGCCGCCGCGCCAACCACTAACAATACGCGCAGATACTGCATAAATGCCACCAGCCGGATGTCGGCACCATATTCCTGCGCCATCGCCACCATTGCCGCCGCACCGCCAGGTGACGAGCCCCATGCACCGGTGTTTCCCGGTAGGTTACTGTAGCGAACCAGCAACCAGCCGATTACCGCGCTGCTGATAAGGGTCGCCAGCAGGATGATAATCACCATTGGCCAGTGGGCCGTAAGGGTCGTTAAGATTGAGCCAGTCAGGTTTTGGGCAATCATGCAGCCGAGAATCGCCTGCGCGCCAAGAAATGTGCAGCGGGGAGGGTGCAGTGAGATGCCGCGCATACTGAATATAATGCCGACGATCATCGACCCGAGCAGCAGGGGGCCTGGAAGGTGTATAAACAAAAAGAACAGGGAAAGAAGGAGCGATAGCAGAAACAACAGGCTCCACTGCAAAACAGGCATCCCATGCTCCTGAGTGAAATGACGGAAATCTCAGTAAATCATAGAGAAAGCATGATGAGAATAAAACAATATGCATCAAAAAAAACGGGTCGGATCCTGGCTTCAATGCCTTATCCGACCCGTGAGAATTAATGGCTGTAAGCCGGACAGGCGCTGGCGCCATCCGGCAGACAATTAACGCTTAATATCAGACTTAAAATCGCGCTTGTCGTAGCCGGTGTACAGCTGACGCGGACGAGCGATTTTCATGCCGTCGGTGTGCATTTCGTTCCAGTGTGCAATCCAACCCACGGTACGCGCCATGGCGAAGATAACAGTGAACATGGAGGATGGAATGCCCATCGCCTTCAGGATAATGCCGGAGTAGAAGTCTACGTTCGGGTAGAGTTTCTTCTCGATGAAGTACGGGTCGTTGAGCGCAATGTGTTCAAGTTCCATCGCCACTTCCAGCAGATCATCTTTGGTGCCCAGTTCTTTCAGTACTTCATGGCAGGTTTCACGCATGACGGTGGCGCGCGGGTCATAGTTTTTATAAACACGGTGACCAAAGCCCATCAGGCGGAAGGAATCATTCTTGTCTTTCGCGCGGCGAACAAATTCCGGAATGTGTTTAACAGAGCTGATTTCTTCCAGCATTTTCAGCGCAGCTTCGTTTGCGCCGCCATGTGCCGGTCCCCACAGGGAAGCAATACCGGCCGCGATGCAGGCAAACGGGTTAGCGCCAGAAGAACCCGCGGTACGAACGGTAGAGGTTGAGGCGTTCTGTTCGTGGTCAGCGTGCAGGATTAAGATACGATCCATTGCGCGTTCCAGAATCGGATTCACTTCGTATTTTTCGCACGGCGTGGAGAACATCATGTTCAGGAAGTTACCGGCGTAGGAGAGATCATTACGCGGGTACACGAACGGCTGTCCGATGGAATATTTGTAGCACATTGCTGCCATGGTCGGCATTTTGGACAGCAGACGGAAGGCGGCGATTTCACGGTGACGCGGATTATTCACATCCAGCGAGTCGTGGTAGAACGCAGCCAGCGCCCCGGTAACACCACACATAACGGCCATCGGGTGAGAGTCGCGGCGGAAACCGTGGAACAGGCGGGTGATCTGCTCGTGGATCATCGTATGGCGAGTGACTGTGGTTTTGAAGTCGTCGTACTCTTCCTGCGTCGGTTTTTCGCCGTACAGCAGGATATAACACACTTCCAGATAGTTTGACTCGGTCGCCAACTGATCAATCGGGAAGCCGCGATGCAGCAAAATACCTTCGTCACCATCGATGAAAGTAATTTTGGATTCGCAGGATGCGGTAGAGGTGAAACCTGGGTCAAAAGTAAACATCCCTTTTGAGCCAAGGCTACGAATATCAATAACATCTTGACCGAGCGTACCTTTCAGCACATCCAGTTCAATAGCAGTGTCACCATTTAGAGTGATTTTTGCTTTAGTATCAGCCATTTACGGTCTCCTTAGCGCCTTATTGCTTAAGACTGCCGGAACTCACATTTGCCTTCGTACATCAATGAACCGTTACCAGTTTGTTATTTGGCTCGCCGCTCTGCGAAAGAGAGGATGACCTGGGTACAGAGCTATGGGCGCTTGCAGGTAAAACGGTCTTTTTATGGCGAATAAACTGCAAATCAAGAACTTAGCAATCCGAATTATTAAACCTGTCTATCACTAATAACTGTCCTGACGGTATTGGTCAATACTTCCACACTGTTACATAACTAAATGTCGGGTGAAAGAGTGACCCCATAACTTTTACGCATTATATGCTTTTTCTGGTGTTGTTTGTAACAACTTTGTTTAATGATTGTCAAATTAGATGGTTAAAAATTAAAATAATGTTGTTATCGTGACCTATGTCACTGTTCGGGATAAAACCCGACAAACTATATGTAGGTTAATTGTAATGATTTTGTGAACGTCCTATACTGCCGCCAGGTCTCCGGAATACCCTGCAATCCCGAGCCAACCAGCGTTGTAACGTGTCGTTTTAGCATCTGGAAGCAGTGTTTTATATGACGCGTAGTTATAGTAAGGACGCTGTCTGACCCGCACGCAGACCGGAGGAAGGAAATCCCGTCGTCTTTCAGGCTACAGGTGTCTTCATCTTCTGTACCCGAAGTCCAAAGGGAATAATAAGAACAGCATGTGGGCGTTATTCATGATAAGAAATGTGAAAAAACAAAGACCTGTCAATCTGGATCTACAAACGATCCGGTTCCCAATCACGGCGATAGCGTCCATTCTCCATCGCGTATCCGGAGTGATCACCTTCGTGGCGGTCGGGATTCTGTTGTGGTTATTGGGTACCAGCCTTTCCTCCCCTGAAGGTTTCCTCGCGGCGTCATCCATTATGAATAACGTCTTTGTGGAGTTAATTCTGTGGGGGATTCTGATTGCGCTGGCATATCACGCCGTAATGGGCATTCGCCATCTGTTGATGGATTTTGGCTATATCGAAGAAACCCTCGAAGCAGGGACACGTTCCGCCAAAATTTGTTTCGTTATTATTGTCGTGCTTTCACTTCTCGCAGGAGTCCTCGTATGGTAAGCAACGCCTCCGCATTAGGACGCAACGGCGTACATGACTTCATTCTGGTCCGTGCTACCGCTATCGTTCTGACGTTATACATCATCTATATGGTCGGCTTCTTCGCCACCAGCGGCGAATTGACATATGAAGTCTGGACCGGTTTCTTCTCATCGGCATTCACCAAAGTCTTCACCCTGCTGGCACTTTTCTCCATCTTGATTCATGCCTGGATCGGCATGTGGCAGGTGTTGACCGACTACGTTAAACCGCTGGCCGTGCGCCTGATTCTGCAACTGGCTATCGTCGTTGCGCTGGTGGTTTACGTCATTTATGGATTTGTTGTGGTGTGGGGTGTGTAATGAAACTGCCAGTCAGAGAATTTGATGCTGTTGTGATTGGTGCCGGCGGCGCAGGTATGCGCGCGGCGCTGCAAATTTCCCAGAGCGGTCAGACCTGTGCGCTGCTCTCCAAAGTGTTCCCAACCCGTTCCCATACCGTATCTGCGCAAGGTGGCATCACCGTCGCGCTCGGTAATACCCATGAAGATAACTGGGAATGGCACATGTACGACACCGTTAAAGGGTCGGACTACATTGGTGACCAGGACGCTATTGAATATATGTGTAAAACCGGTCCGGAAGCGATTCTGGAGCTGGACCACATGGGACTGCCGTTCTCTCGCCTCGATAATGGCACAATTTATCAACGTCCGTTTGGCGGCCAGTCGAAGAATTTCGGCGGCGAGCAGGCGGCACGTACTGCGGCAGCGGCAGACCGTACCGGCCATGCGCTGTTGCACACGCTGTATCAGCAGAACCTGAAAAACCATACCACTATCTTCTCCGAGTGGTACGCGCTGGATCTGGTCAAAAATGCTGATGGCGCGATTGTTGGTTGTACCGCGCTGTGTATCGAAACCGGTGAAGTGGTTTACTTCAAAGCCCGTGCAACCGTGCTGGCGACCGGCGGTGCTGGCCGTATTTATCAGTCCACCACCAACGCCCACATCAACACCGGTGATGGCGTCGGTATGGCTATCCGCGCTGGCGTGCCGGTGCAGGATATGGAGATGTGGCAGTTCCACCCAACCGGTATCGCGGGGGCGGGTGTTCTGGTAACAGAAGGCTGTCGTGGTGAAGGTGGCTACCTGCTGAACAAACACGGTGAGCGCTTTATGGAGCGTTATGCTCCGAATGCAAAAGACCTGGCGGGTCGTGACGTGGTGGCGCGTTCCATCATGATCGAAATCCGCGAAGGTCGCGGCTGCGACGGTCCGTGGGGGCCGCACGCCAAACTGAAACTCGACCACCTGGGTAAAGAAGTGCTGGAATCCCGTCTGCCGGGCATTCTCGAACTGTCCCGTACCTTTGCTCACGTTGACCCGGTGAAAGAGCCGATCCCGGTTATTCCAACCTGCCACTATATGATGGGCGGTATTCCGACTAAAGTTACCGGCCAGGCGCTGACCGTGAATGAGCAGGGCGAAGATGTGGTGATCCCTGGGCTGTTTGCCGTCGGTGAAATCGCCTGCGTATCGGTTCACGGTGCTAACCGTTTGGGCGGCAACTCACTGCTTGACCTGGTGGTATTTGGTCGTGCTGTGGGTCTGCATCTGCAGGAATCTATCGCGGAGCAGGGTGACCTGTTGGATGCAACCGAAGATGAAATCGACGCTTCTCTGGCGCGTCTGAATCGCTGGAACGGTAACCGTAACGGTGAAGACCCGGTGGCAATTCGTAAAGCGCTGCAAGAATGTATGCAGCATAACTTCTCGGTATTCCGCGAAGGCGATGCGATGGCGAAGGGCCTGGAAGAACTGAAAGCTATTCGCGAACGCCTGAAAAATGCCCGTCTGGACGATACCTCCAGCGAGTTCAACACCCAGCGCGTTGAGTGTCTGGAGTTGGATAACCTGATGGAGACCGCGTACGCCACTGCAGTATCTGCAAACTTCCGTACCGAAAGCCGTGGCGCGCATAGCCGCTTCGACTTCCCGGAACGTGATGACGAAAACTGGCTGTGCCATTCCCTGTACCTGCCAGAGTCGGAATCCATGACGCGACGTCAAGTCAATATGGAACCGAAGCTGCGCCCGGCATTCCCGCCGAAGATTCGTACTTATTAATGCGGAGACAGGACAATGAAACTCGAGTTTTCAGTTTATCGCTATAACCCGGATGTTGATGACGCTCCGCGCATGCAGGATTACACCCTGGAGGCGGAAGAAGGGCGCGACATGATGCTGCTGGATGCGTTGATGCAGCTGAAAGAAAAAGATCCGTCGCTGTCGTTTCGTCGCTCCTGCCGTGAAGGGGTCTGCGGCTCCGACGGTCTGAACATGAACGGCAAAAATGGACTGGCCTGTATCACACCTATTTCTGCGCTGAATCAGCCGGGCAAGAAAATTGTCATTCGCCCGCTGCCAGGTTTACCGGTTGTGCGCGATTTGGTGGTAGACATGGGGCAATTCTACGCACAGTATGAGAAGATTAAGCCTTACTTGTTGAATAATGGGAAAAATCCTCCGGCTCGTGAGCATTTACAAATGCCAGAGCAGCGTGAGAAGCTCGATGGACTGTATGAATGTATTTTGTGTGCATGCTGCTCAACATCCTGCCCATCATTCTGGTGGAACCCAGACAAGTTTATTGGCCCGGCAGGCTTGTTGGCCGCGTATCGCTTCTTAATTGATAGCCGCGATACCGAAACCGACAGCCGTCTGGAAGGTTTGAGTGACGCTTTCAGCGTATTCCGCTGTCATAGCATCATGAACTGCGTCAGCGTATGTCCTAAAGGGCTGAACCCGACGCGCGCCATCGGTCATATTAAGTCGATGCTGCTTAAACGTAGTGCATAAGTAGTTGTAGTTGCCGGGGAAGCGATTCCCCGGTCGTGCAGGGAAACCTCTAAAAACTGCCATATGAGTAGTAATAATCGAGATGTTCAGAGCGAGACAAGGCGCGGTCTGAACGAATCTTCGGGAGCATAGTTAACTATGTGACCGGAGTGAGTGAAGGCCACAACGCAGTCGTAGCCTGAACAGCGAAGATTATTAGACAGTTTTTAAAGGTTCCTTAGCGGACGCAGAAAACACGACAGTCCGCAACAAGTGAACCCCGGCACGCACATCGGTGTGCGTGGTAGTATCCACGGCGAAATAAGCATACAAATGCTTAAGGGATCACGATGCAGAACAGCGCTTTGAAAGCCTGGTTGGACTCTTCTTACCTCTCTGGTTCTAACCAGAGCTGGATAGAACAGCTCTATGAAGACTTCTTAACCGACCCTGACTCGGTAGATGCTAACTGGCGTTCGACGTTCCAGCAGTTACCTGGTACCGGAGTCAAACCGGATCAACTCCACTCAAAAACACGTGATTATTTCCGTCGACAGGCGTTGATTACCCCACGTTACTCTTCTTCTATTTCCGACCCTGATGCCAATGTGAAGCAGGTTAAAGTCCTGCAGCTCATTAACGCCTATCGTTTCCGCGGTCATCAGCATGCGAATCTCGATCCGCTGGGACTGTGGCAGCAAGAAAAAGTGGCCGATCTGGATCCCTCCTTCCACGATCTGACCGATGCGGATTTCCAGGAAAGCTTTAACGTGGGTTCTTTTGCCGGTGGCAAAGACACGATGAAACTGAGCGACTTAGTTGTCGCGCTGAAACAAACCTACTGCGGCCCGATTGGCGCCGAGTATATGCACATCACCAGCACCGAAGAAAAACGCTGGCTTCAGCAGCGTATCGAGTCTGGCCGTACCGCGTTCAGTAGTGAAGAGAAGAAACGTTTCCTCAGCGAACTGACCGCAGCGGAAGGGCTGGAACGCTATCTGGGCGCGAAGTTCCCGGGCGCGAAACGCTTCTCGCTGGAAGGCGGTGATGCGTTAATCCCAATGCTCAAAGAGATGATCCGCCACGCCGGTAACAGTGGTACCCGTGAAGTGGTGCTGGGTATGGCGCACCGTGGTCGTCTGAACGTCCTGGTTAACGTGCTGGGTAAAAAGCCGCAGGATCTATTCGACGAATTTGCGGGCAAACATAAAGAACACCTCGGCACCGGTGACGTGAAGTACCACATGGGCTTCTCATCGGATATCGAAACTGAAGGCGGTCTGGTGCATCTGGCGCTGGCGTTTAACCCGTCGCACCTGGAAATCGTTAGCCCGGTGGTTATCGGTTCCGTACGTGCACGCCTGGATCGTCTGGACGAGCCGAGCAGCAATAAAGTGCTGCCAATCACCATTCATGGTGATGCGGCAGTAACCGGGCAAGGCGTGGTTCAGGAAACCCTGAACATGTCGAAAGCGCGTGGTTACGAAGTGGGCGGTACCGTTCGCATCGTCATCAACAACCAGGTGGGCTTCACCACCTCTAACCCGCTGGATGCTCGTTCTACACCATACTGCACTGACATCGGTAAGATGGTTCAGGCACCGATTTTCCACGTGAACGCGGATGACCCGGAAGCGGTCGCTTTCGTAACGCGTCTGGCACTGGATTTCCGTAATACCTTTAAACGCGATGTCTTCATTGATCTGGTGTGCTACCGCCGTCACGGCCACAACGAAGCCGACGAGCCGAGCGCAACCCAGCCGCTGATGTATCAGAAAATCAAAAAGCATCCGACCCCGCGCAAAATCTACGCTGACAAGCTGGAAGCGGACAACGTCGCGACGCTGGAAGATGCGACCGAAATGGTCAATCTGTATCGTGACGCGCTGGACGCAGGCGAATGTGTAGTGAAAGAGTGGCGTCCAATGAATATGCACTCCTTCACCTGGTCGCCGTACCTCAACCACGAGTGGGATGAAAACTACCCGAACAAAGTTGAGATGAAGCGTTTGCAGGAGCTGGCAAAACGCATCAGCACCGTGCCTGAAGCTGTTGAGATGCAGTCACGTGTTGCCAAAATTTACGGCGATCGTCAGGCCATGGCCGCAGGCGAGAAGCTGTTCGACTGGGGGGGCGCAGAGAATCTGGCTTACGCCACGCTGGTTGATGAAGGCATTCCGGTACGTTTGTCGGGTGAAGACTCTGGCCGTGGAACCTTCTTCCACCGTCATGCGGTGATCCATAACCAGGCGAATGGTTCAACCTACACTCCGCTGCAGCATGTGCATAACGGCCAGGGCACGTTCCGCGTATGGGACTCCGTACTGTCTGAAGAAGCGGTGCTGGCATTCGAGTACGGTTATGCCACGGCAGAACCGCGCACGCTGACCATCTGGGAAGCGCAATTCGGTGACTTCGCCAACGGTGCGCAGGTGGTTATCGACCAGTTCATCTCTTCCGGCGAGCAGAAATGGGGCCGTATGTGCGGTCTGGTTATGCTGCTGCCACACGGCTATGAAGGTCAGGGTCCGGAGCACTCCTCCGCGCGTCTGGAACGTTACCTGCAACTTTGCGCTGAGCAAAACATGCAGGTTTGCGTCCCGTCTACCCCGGCACAGGTTTACCACATGCTGCGTCGTCAGGCGCTGCGTGGAATGCGTCGTCCGCTGGTAGTGATGTCACCGAAGTCGCTGCTGCGTCATCCGCTGGCAGTGTCAACGCTGGACGAACTGGCAAATGGTACCTTCCTGCCAGCTATTGGCGAAGTAGATGAACTTGATCCTAAAGGCGTGAAGCGTGTCGTGATGTGTTCTGGTAAGGTTTATTACGACCTGCTGGAGCAACGCCGCAAGAACGACCAAAAAGATGTCGCCATTGTGCGTATCGAACAGCTCTATCCGTTCCCGCATAAAGCGGTGCAGGAAGCGCTGAAACCGTTTGCTCATGTACATGATTTTGTCTGGTGCCAGGAAGAGCCGCTCAACCAGGGCGCATGGTACTGCAGCCAGCATCATTTCCGTGAAGTAATTCCATTTGGGTCAGCTCTGCGTTATGCAGGTCGCCCGGCCTCTGCCTCTCCGGCAGTAGGATATATGTCCGTTCACCAGAAGCAGCAACAAGATCTGGTTAATGACGCGCTGAACGTCGATTAAATAAAGGATAAATAATGAGTAGCGTAGATATTCTTGTTCCCGACCTGCCTGAATCCGTAGCGGATGCAACGGTTGCAACCTGGCACAAAAAACCGGGCGATGCAGTACGTCGTGATGAAGTACTGGTAGAAATCGAAACTGACAAAGTGGTACTGGAAGTACCGGCATCAGCGGACGGTATTCTTGATGCGGTTCTGGAAGATGAAGGGACAACCGTCACTTCTCGCCAGATCCTCGGTCGCCTGCGTGAAGGCAACAGCACTGGCAAAGAGACCAGTGCCAAGTCGGAAGAGAAAGATTCTACTCCGGCACAACGCCAGCAGGCGTCTCTTGCTGAACAGAACAACGATGCCCTGAGCCCGGCGATCCGTCGCCTGCTGGGTGAGCATAACCTCGAAGCCAGCGCCATCAACGGCACTGGCGTCGGTGGTCGTATCACGCGTGAAGATGTTGAAAAGCATCTGGCCAAAGCACCGGCTGCGAAAACCGAAGCCAAAGCGCCGGCCGCCGCGCCTGCGCCACAGGCTCAACTGGGCGCTCGTGGTGAAAAACGTGTTCCGATGACCCGTCTACGCAAACGCGTAGCTGAGCGTCTGCTGGAAGCGAAAAACTCCACCGCTATGCTGACCACGTTCAACGAAGTCAACATGAAGCCAATCATGGATCTGCGTAAGCAGTACGGTGACGCGTTCGAGAAACGTCACGGTATCCGTCTGGGCTTTATGTCGTTCTACGTGAAAGCGGTTGTTGAAGCGCTGAAACGCTATCCGGAAGTGAACGCGTCCATCGACGGCGATGACGTGGTGTATCACAACTACTTTGATGTCAGCATGGCGGTCTCCACGCCGCGTGGCCTGGTCACGCCGGTCCTGCGTGATGTGGATTTGCTGGGTATGGCTGACATCGAGAAAAATATTAAAGAACTGGCAGTCAAAGGCCGTGACGGCAAGCTGACGGTCGACGATCTGACGGGCGGTAACTTCACCATCACTAACGGTGGCGTGTTCGGTTCCCTGATGTCTACCCCGATCATCAACCCACCGCAGAGCGCCATCCTGGGTATGCATGCCATCAAAGATCGTCCGATGGCCGTAGACGGCAAGGTTGAAATCCTGCCGATGATGTATCTGGCGCTGTCTTATGACCACCGTTTGATCGATGGTCGTGAGTCAGTAGGCTTCCTCGTAACCATTAAAGAGTTGCTGGAAGATCCGACGCGTCTGCTGCTGGACGTGTAGTTAATAAGAGTATCACCTGCCCCGTAGGTCTGGACGCTTATCAGGCCTACGGGTAAAAGATAACGATTACCTGAAGGATGGACAGAACACATGAACTTACATGAATATCAGGCAAAACAACTTTTTGCCCGCTATGGCTTACCGGCACCGGTGGGTTATGCCTGTACTACTCCGCGTGAAGCTGAAGAAGCTGCATCAAAAATCGGCGCAGGCCCGTGGGTAGTGAAATGTCAGGTTCACGCTGGTGGCCGTGGTAAAGCGGGCGGTGTGAAGGTCGTTAACACCAAAGAAGAGATTCGTGCTTTCGCCGAAAACTGGTTGGGTAAACGTCTGGTCACTTACCAGACAGACGCCCATGGTCAACCGGTAAATCAGATTCTGGTGGAAGCAGCGACCGACATTGGTAAAGAACTTTACCTCGGCGCAGTTGTTGACCGTAGTTCCCGTCGCGTGGTCTTTATGGCCTCTACCGAAGGCGGCGTGGAAATTGAAAAAGTGGCGGAAGAAACGCCGCACCTGATCCACAAAGTAGCGCTTGATCCGCTGGCCGGTCCAATGCCTTATCAGGGGCGTGAGCTGGCGTTCAAACTGGGTCTGGAAGGTAAACAGGTTCAGCAGTTCACCAAGATCTTCATGGGTCTGGCGACTATCTTCCTTGAGCGCGATCTGGCGCTGATCGAAATCAACCCGCTGGTGGTGACCAAGCAGGGTGATCTGATCTGCCTCGACGGCAAACTGGGCGCTGACGGCAACGCGCTGTTCCGCCAGGCTGACCTGCGTGAAATGCGCGATCAGTCCCAGGAAGATCCGCGTGAAGCACAGGCTGCACAGTGGGAACTGAACTACGTTGCGCTGGACGGTAACATTGGCTGTATGGTTAACGGCGCGGGCCTGGCAATGGGCACCATGGACATCGTTAAACTGCACGGCGGCGAACCGGCTAACTTCCTCGACGTTGGCGGCGGTGCAACCAAAGAGCGTGTAACCGAAGCATTCAAAATCATCCTCTCTGATGACAACGTGAAAGCCGTACTGGTTAACATCTTCGGCGGTATTGTACGTTGCGACCTGATCGCGGACGGTATCATCGGCGCGGTAGCAGAAGTGGGCGTTAACGTTCCGGTCGTGGTACGTCTTGAAGGTAACAACGCTGAACTCGGCGCGAAAAAATTGGCTGATAGTGGCCTGAATATTATTGCAGCGAAAAGTCTGACGGATGCAGCTCAGCAGGTTGTTGCCGCAGTGGAGGGGAAATAATGTCAGTTTTAATTAATAAAGATACCAAGGTTATCTGCCAGGGCTTCACCGGTAGCCAGGGGACATTCCACTCTGAACAAGCGATTGCCTACGGTACGCAGATGGTCGGCGGTGTTACGCCGGGCAAAGGCGGCACCACGCATCTGGGTCTGCCGGTGTTCAACACCGTACGTGAAGCGGTAGAAGCGACCGGCGCAACCGCCACCGTTATCTACGTTCCGGCTCCGTTCTGCAAAGACTCCATCCTGGAAGCTATCGATGCAGGCATCAAGCTTATCATCACCATCACCGAAGGTATTCCAACGCTGGATATGCTGACCGTGAAAGTGAAGCTGGATGAAGCTGGCGTGCGTATGATCGGCCCGAACTGCCCAGGTGTTATCACCCCTGGCGAATGCAAAATCGGCATCATGCCGGGCCATATTCACAAGCCGGGTAAAGTCGGTATCGTTTCTCGTTCTGGTACGCTGACCTATGAAGCGGTTAAGCAGACCACCGACTACGGTTTTGGTCAGTCTACCTGTGTGGGTATCGGCGGCGACCCGATCCCAGGCTCTAACTTCATCGACATCCTGAAGTTGTTCCAGGAAGATCCGCAGACGGAAGCGATCGTCATGATCGGTGAGATCGGCGGTAGCGCGGAAGAAGAAGCGGCGGCGTATATTAAAGATCATGTGACCAAGCCGGTTGTGGGTTACATCGCGGGTGTGACTGCGCCGAAAGGTAAACGTATGGGTCATGCGGGTGCGATCATCGCAGGTGGTAAAGGTACGGCGGATGAGAAATTCGCTGCGCTGGAAGCCGCTGGCGTGAAAACCGTTCGTAGCCTGGCCGATATCGGCGAAGCGCTGAAAACAGTGATTAAGTAAGAAAAAAAACAGCCCTGACTCTCTGCATAGTCAAGGGCTGGTCCCGTTTCGACATGGTTGGCCATCTGATGATGGCCTTTTTTAATGGCGTCGTTTTGCCACCAGCGTAAATTTATAGTCGTCGCTTTTGAAGGTATTGCGACTGTATTCAAAAATACGACCATCTTGGAGAAAACCGCGGGAGATTTTTTCCAGCACGGGTTTACCAGGGGCGATGCCCAACATGGCGACGGTCTCTTCATTAGGGATCACCGGAATCAGCTCCTGTTCGCTGCGATCGATAACCATCTTTTTGATCTGCTCCATAAAGTGATATTTGGAATTTTCCATCACCTCCCAGGTGAGGTCGGGAAATAGCGCCAGCGGCATCCAGGTTTCTTCCAGCGTCACCGCTTTCTGCTTAATAAAACGCACGCGTTTGATATGCCAGACTTTATCGGTTGTGGCGACCTGTAACCGTTCAGCCAGTGAATCTTCGGCGCAAATCACTTCAAACACTTTCACTTCGCTGTGCGTTTCAACCTGACGGTCGGCGAGCTTTTCATAAAAACTGGTGAGCTGATAGATGTCGTAGTTCACCCGTTCCTCTTTCACATACCAACCGCTGCCCTGAATACTCTCGATAATGTTCTGTTCCATCAGTAGTTTGAGTGCTTGCCTGATGGTCACGCGGCTGACCTCGAAACGGCTCTGGAGCGTCGATTCGGTAGGAAGTGCATCACCTGGTTTTAATTCACCTTTTGTGACCTGTTCGCGCAGAACGTCGGCTATCTGGCGGTACATCGGTTTTTTGCTCATCTCTGTTCGCTTTTGTCGGCAATAAAGTCAAATATTTAAGACAAATTATGCGCACATTTTTACAATAGTAAATGATACAAATTGAATACAAATATTCGTTGTTAGTGAAATTGATCACATAAAGGTATTGTTTTGTCTGCGACAATCGCGGCACATAATAATGACAATCCTCTGAGGACCATGATGAATCTGACAACACTGTCTCACCCTCACGCAGTCTGTGTGCAGGCGAGATTTACCGATCGTGACGATGCCATTCGCCAGCTTACGCAACGACTGTGCGCATTAGGTAAAATCACCGATGCCGAGGCTTATCTGGCGGAAGTTTTTCACCGCGAATCGCTGGGGCCTACGGCGCTTGGCGAAGGACTGGCGGTACCGCACGGCAAATCGTCGGCCGTTAAAGAGGCGGCTTTCGCGGTGGCGACGCTGAGTGAACCGATGGACTGGGAAGGTATTGATGGCCCGGAGTCCGTTGAGCTTATTTTTTTGCTGGCGATCCCGCCAGATGAAGCCGGTTCGACTCATATCCAAATCTTGACCGAACTGACCACCTGCCTTGCGGATGAGGAACTGCGTGCCCGCGTGATGGCGGCGACCAGCGCTGAAGCGGTGCTGGCGGCGTTAGTCGTCGAAACACCGCCGCAAGCCCCAGTGGTGATGGCGGATGCGCCAACGATTGTTTGCGTTACCGCCTGTCCGGCGGGCATTGCGCATACCTATATGGCGGCTGAATATCTGGAGAAAGCCGGTCGGCAAATGGGCGTTAACGTGGTGGTGGAAAAACAGGGCGCCAATGGCATTGAAGACCGCATCACGGCTCAGCAACTTAATGATGCGCGCGCCTGTATCTTTGCTGCTGAAGTCGCGATTAAAGAGAGTGAACGCTTCAACGGTATTCCGGCGATTTCCGTCCCGGTTGCCGAACCGCTGCGCCATGCCAACGCGCTGATTGAGCAAGCGTTAGCGCTGGAGCCGCTGCAAGGCCAGCGTGTTTCTCCGCCACCAGCAGAGGTGAAAAAAGGGCTGAAAACCGACCTGAAACAAGCACTGCTGAGCGGCATTTCGTTTGCCGTGCCGTTAATCGTCGCTGGAGGTACGGTGCTGGCGGTGGCGGTATTGATTGCGCAGATTTTTGGCCTTCAGGATGTGTACAGCTTAGAAAAATCCTGGCTGTGGATGTATCGCCAACTCGGCGGCGGGATGCTGGGCACGCTGATGGTGCCGGTACTGTCGGCCTACACGGCCTATTCGCTGGCAGATAAACCGGCGCTGGCACCCGGCTTTGCGGCGGGTCTGGCGGCGAATTTAATCGGTTCCGGGTTTCTTGGCGGTGTGGCCGGTGGCCTGATTGCCGGTTATCTCATGCGTTGGGTGAAACAGAATATTCGTTTAAGCAGTAAATTCAATGGCTTCTTAACGTTCTATCTTTACCCGGTTATCGGCACGCTGGTGGCCGGTAGCCTGATGCTGTTCGTGATTGGTGAACCCGTCGCCTGGATTAACAACTCGCTGACCGCCTGGCTGAATGGCCTTTCTGGTACCAACGCACTGCTGCTCGGCATGATCCTCGGTTTCATGTGTTCATTCGATTTGGGCGGCCCGGTGAACAAAGCGGCGTATGCCTTCTGTCTGGGCGCGATGGCTAATGGTGTATATGGCCCGTATGCCATTTTCGCCTCCGTCAAAATGGTTTCCGCGTTTACCGTTACCGCTTCCACCCTGATTGCGCCACAACTGTTTAAACAGTTTGAAATTGAAACCGGTAAATCGACATGGCTGTTAGGGCTGGCGGGTATCACCGAAGGGGCCATTCCGCTGGCGATTGAAGATCCGCTGCGGGTGATTGGTTCATTTGTTCTCGGTTCAATGGTGACGGGCGCGGTTGTCGGCGCGATGGGGATTGGCCTGTCGACGCCAGGCGCGGGGATTTTCTCGCTCTTTTTACTGCAATACACCGGTATCAGCGGGTTTGTCGCGGCAGCGGGCTGGTTCGGTGCGGCGCTGCTGGGGACGGCAGTCTCTACGGCTGTTCTGCTGCTCTGGCGTCGTCAGGCGGTCAAACAGGGAAAATACGTCACCGATAGCGTGATGCCGTAAGTACTTACTTAACAGGAAATGAAGATGAAAGCTGTATCTCGTGTTCACATCACGCCGCATATGCACTGGGATCGTGAGTGGTATTTTACCACCGAAGAGTCGCGTATTTTATTGGTTAACAATATGGAAGAAATCCTGACTCGCCTTGAGCAGGATGCAGAGTACAAATATTACGTCTTGGATGGTCAAACGGCGGTGCTGGAGGACTATTTTGCGGTGAAACCTGAAAATCGGCAGCGGGTTAAAGCGTTGGTGCAGGCCGGTAAGCTGATTATCGGCCCGTGGTACACCCAAACGGACACCACTGTGGTTGCCGGAGAGTCGATTGTTCGTAACCTGATGTACGGTATTCGTGATTGTATGGCGTTTGGCGAACCGATGAAAATCGGCTATTTGCCGGATTCATTCGGCATGTCCGGGCAACTGCCGCACATTTATAACGGTTTTGGCATCACCCGGACCCTGTTCTGGCGCGGCTGCTCTGAACGTCACGGCACCGATAAAACCGAGTTTTTATGGCAAAGCAGCGATGGCAGTGAAGTAACGGCACAGGTGCTACCCCTGGGCTACGCGATTGGTAAGTACTTACCGGAGGATGAAGCCGGGCTGCGTAAACGCCTCGATAGCTACTTTGAGGTGCTGGAAAAAGCTTCAGTGACTAAAGATATTTTGTTGCCGAATGGGCATGATCAAATGCCACTCCAGCAAAATATCTTTGCGGTGATGGATAAGCTGCGTGAAATCTATCCGCAGCGTGAATTTGTGATGAGCCGCTTCGAAGAGGTATTTAGTGCGATAGATGCCCATCGTGACAGTCTGGCGACGCTGCGCGGTGAGTTTATCGATGGCAAATATATGCGTGTCCATCGCACCATTGGTTCGACGCGTATGGACATTAAAATCGCCCACGCCCGCATTGAAAATAAGATTGTTAATCTGCTGGAACCGCTGGCAACGCTTGCCTGGACGTTAGGCTTTGAGTACCACCACGGTTTGCTGGAGAAAATGTGGAAAGAGATTTTAAAGAATCATGCCCACGATAGCATCGGCTGTTGCTGTAGCGATAAAGTGCATCGGGAAATCGTTGCACGCTTCGTGCTGGCCGAAGATATGGCCGATAATCTGATTCGTTTTTACCTGCGTAAAATCACTGACAACATGGTGCAAAGCGATGAAGACAAACTGGTGATGTTTAACCTGATGCCGTGGCCGCGCGAAGAGGTCATTAACACCACCCTTCGTTTGCGCGGCAGCCAGTTCCGTTTGCTGGATGGCAAAGGCAATGAAATTCCTTATTTTATTCGTAGCAGGCGTGAAATAGACCCTGGCCTGATTGACCGGCAAATCGTGCATTACGGCAATTATGAACCCTTTATGGAGTTCGATATTCAGCTGAGTCAAATCCTGCCGTCGATGGGGTATCGCACTTTATATATCGAACCGCACGTTGCTGGCCGTCAGGCCGCTCCGGCCACGGCAACGTCTGCGCTGCTCGAAAACGCTTTTTGGCAAATTTCGCTTAATGACGATGGTACGCTGTGTCTGCGTGACAAAGACTCGGGCATTGTTTATCAGCGCGTACTGGAAATAGAAGAAAGTGCTGATGATGGCGATGAATATGATTATTCGCCGTCGCGCGAAGAGTGGCGGCTGACCTCGGCGGATGCTGACGTTCACCATCAGGTTATCCATGAGGCGTGGCAAAGCCGGGCGGTTATCCGCTACCGCATGGCGGTTCCGCTCAATTTGAGTGAACGTTCGGCGCGGCAACGTAATGGGGAATTAGGCGTTGAAATCACCGTGACGCTCAGCCATAACAGCCGCCGTATTGAGGTCGATGTGCGCCTTGATAACCAGGCCGACGATCATCGCGTGCGCGTGCTCATCCCTACGCCGTTTGCTACCCAGGAGGTGCTGGCGGATACGCAGTTTGGTTCGGTGATGCGCCCGGTTCAGGACGAAGCGATGGCGCACTGGCAGGAGGAAGGGTGGAAAGAAGCGCCGGTTCCGGTGTGGAATTTATTGAATTATGCGGCGTTGCAGGAAGGACGTAACGGCCTGGCGGTGTTCAGTGAAGGGCTGCGTGAATTCGAAGTGGTCGGTGAGGCGAAAAAAACGTTCGCGTTAACCTTGCTACGCGGCGTGGGCTTGCTCGGCAAAGAAGATCTGCTGTTACGCCCTGGCAGGCCGTCAGGGATCAAAATGCCGGTGCCGGATTCGCAGATGCGCGGTGCTTTGCACGCGCGCTTGTGTTTATTTAGCTATAGCGGTACACCGTTAAACGCGGGGTTGGCACAGCAGGCACGGGCCTGGCTGACGCCGATTCAGTGCTACAACAAAATTCCGTGGGATGCGATGAAACTCAACAAAGCGGCGTTTACTGTTCCCGATAGCTACAGCCTGTTGAGTATGTCACCGGTTGGATGTCAGCTGAGTGCGCTAAAAAAAGCCGAAGACAGAGATGAAATCATTCTGCGTTTATTCAATCCCTCTGACAGGGTCAGCTGCGATGCCGCGGTGTCGCTTAGCCATAGCGTTATGCGTTGCCGCGAAACCGGGATGGATGAAATACCCACTGGCGAGCAGAGCGAGACTAACGGGATTAACGGCGTGTTTCGGCCAGGGCAGTCGCGGACGTTTAGTCTGAAACTGGCCTGAAAGAAGTGATGAGTCAGCGCCAGCAATCTTATGCTGGCGCTGACCGGCCGTTATCAGGATGATGCCAGTGTTTTCAACCAGCGAATTCCGCTTTCCGGCGAGGTCATTACCGGCACCGGGGGGGAAGGGAGCTGCTGTAAAACGCGTGCCATCGAAGCCTGCGCCAGCATCACAACATCCGCTTGGGTATAGGCGCTCTGTAACCCTTCACTGACGATACGGTCATGAGTATCCATGTCTCCCGCCAGCAGCGCGTGAAATGCTTCCTCCATTAATATAGGCGTAATGGTTCGCGTTTTACCGCTCTGCTGCACTTTGCGCTGTACATAATCCAGCGTTGGCTTCAGCGTGGTTGCCACGGTCGCCAGTACGGCGATCCGCTCACCTTTTTCAATCGCCTCTTCCACCATTGCGCAGTCAATGCGCGCAAGCTGCAGTGGGGTCATAAACTGGCATTGCTCCACCGCAGTACCAATTGAGGAACAGGCGGTAATAAAGATATCGCAGTCAGCCTTTTCGGCAATATGCACATAGTCGGCGATGCGGGCGGCAATATCGGGCGTCACGCCCTGGGCCTTCATTACCTGCTTGATCATGGATTCTTCCACCAGGTGCATGACTTCAACATCCGGCATGATGTCGGCAATCAGCTGTTGCATCATCGCAAGCGTGGCTGCACTGGTATGCAACATAGCGACCTTTTTCATTGGGCAATCTCCTTAAGTAATGTTTCCGCGACGGCCAGCGCCGCATCATGATCTTCCTGCGCGGACAAACCGCCTACCGCGACGGCTCCGAGGCATTTTCCTTGGCGCAGAATCGGGATCCCGCCCGGTAGTGCCGTAAAAAGCGGATCGGCAAAATAACCAATATCCAGTTGCTCGTTCTGCAGGCGCTGTAAAAATGCCAGCGTGGTGCAGCCCAGACGGCTACTGGTGCGCGCTTTACGCTGGGTTAACTCGATAGTTAACAATTTGGCGTTATCCATCCGCGCAAAGCTCAGTAGTTCTCCATTGGCGTCGCATACGGCCACGCTTAACGGACGTTTTGCGTAACATGTTTCGGCGAGCTCGAGCGCAGAGGTCACGGCGCGCAGGGCATGCCCCAGAGTGAGAGTTGTCATCGTAATTATCCTTTTGACAGATTTTCGCAAGCGGGTTGAACGGGATCTTTGGCGGCGGCGGCCTGTGCCTGTCTGGCGTCTTTTTTGCGCCAGTAGTTTGCGAGCAGCGAGCCGCTGACGTTGCCAAGCGGAGTCATCACCGCCGAGGCCAGGCCAACCGTTGCCAGTTTGCCCATCGCTGCGGCAAGCCCGGACGCCATGCCGCCGTTTTGCAGGCCGACTTCAAAGGCTACGGTGCGGGCAGACTGTACGTCCATGCGGAAGATCCAGCGGCTCATCAAATAACCAATCAGGAAGCCGCCGAGGTTATGCATCAACATGGCGAAGCAGAGCAGGAAGCCGACCTGTACCAGGTTCTCGCGCCCGGCTGCGGCTGCGGTGGTCGTAAAGAAAATGATCCCCATCATTGAGATGGTCGGCATGATTTTCTTCACGCCCGCCACGCGGCCATACAACCAGTTGTAGAACAATGCCCAGACGAGACCGCCTGCCACGAAGTTGAGCACCACCGCGTACATTTGCGCGTCGGCGCTGGCGTGACCAAACAGCGCGTCCCAGCCGCCAGCAACCATATACAGCAGCCAAAGAGCGCCGATCCCAGCCAGCATCTGGACGACACGGCGTCCGAGCACGCCTGCATAGGTTTTCAGATAGTCATGCAGAATTGCCGCGCCGATGGGGATCAATACGATTTTCACCACATCCATTACCATTGCGGTGAGCTGGATATCGATCATCGACCCCGCCAGCAGATTAACCCACAGCGGCGTCATCACCGTCGCCGCCAGCGTTGAGACTGCGGCAATCGAGACCGCCAGCGCCAGGTTGGCGTTCGCGATATAGACCATAACGGTAGAGGAGAGTCCGCTTGGGCAGGCGCCAATCAGCAGAATGCCGACTGCCACCTCAGGCGGAAAGTTAAAGATAAGCGTAATGCTCAGGCCGAGCAGAGGCATGATGACGAAGTGGCAGAAGGTGCCAATAAACACCGCCCACGGCATTTTGGCGACGTCAATAAAATCCTGGATCGTTAGCTTAGTGCCCATGCTAAACATGGTGGCCTGAATCACGAGGAACACGATCCATTTATGGGTGATATTGAAACCGCCCCAGACGATCAGATCCGTAGACCAGGTCATGGCGGCGACAAAACCGGCGATGATCCATAGCGTAAACTGATAGCTGCGTAGACCCGGCCAGTAGCCTGCACCGGCGGCGAATCCGACGGTGAACATCACCAGCCCAGGCTGCCAGAGTGCTGCGGACTGGATTAGCGCGCCGATAATCGCCAGTGCCGCGCCCACAATGCTGACGCCGAGTCCGGTTTTGTGAATAACAGTGGTCATAGTCATGTTGAAATGTCCTTGCTGTTGTTATTGCTGCCGGGGTGGAATAGATAACATGTGCCGCGCAATTTCTGGCGTGGCGACTTTTTTATCCATGCTGCGAATGAGCGTGGCGAGTTTGGCAACCTGCTGGTAATTATGCTGTGCTTTTTCTTCAGCGCTTAAATAATAGCTATCCTCAAAGCCGATGCGTACTTCACTGGCCCCCATGCCGACGGCGGCGGCAATAATATCGAAATTTTTCCTGCCAAAATGAGTAATACCCCATAAGGCATCGCGCGGGATCATGCTACGCAGAGCAATTAATGCGTCAATGGTTGCTGGCGTACTGCCGCGATGACCGAGAACGATATTAAAGAGCATGGGTTTTGGGAATTTTATTTTATCTTCAAGGTTCAGGATGTTATTAATCATGCCAATTTCAAAAACTTCAAACTCGGGAATAATATTGTGTTCGATTATTTGCCGGGAGCAATATTCCACGTCCGGGCTGGGATTAAAGTACACTGCATCTCCGAGGTTGACGGAACCGACGTTCAGCGAAGCCATCTCTACGCCGGGGCAGGACAGTGGCGCGCAGCGTTCGGCGATGGACATTGAAGAGACGCCGCCGGTAGACGCCTGGATAATCAGGTCTGAATGGCGCATGACGCTATCAATGGTCGCCTGAAAATCGGTGGTGTCCGGCGTCAGGCGACCCTGTTTATCGCGAACGTGTAAATGCACGATGGACGCGCCATGCTCAACGCTGGCGAGTATTTCCTGCGCCAGTTCTGCGGGTATAACTCTGGGGCAATCCGCGGCAACGGGTGCCAGCGAAATAATAACAGTATCCGACATATTTTCCTCCGGTACAGAGATATTTAAATTATAGGTAAGGCGTCATCCAGCTTAATGAGTCGGGCCCTGATGTTGACGGTTGATACTCACAGCCAATCCAGCCCTGGTAATTCATTTTTCTAATAAAATCGAATAACCATGTTTCATTTAATTCACCGGTTCCCGGTTCATGGCGATAGGGGACAGAAGCAATTTGAAAATGTTTAATTAAGGAAAAGTAGCGTTCAATATTTTTTGCCACATTGCCATGAATTTTCTGACAGTGGTAAATATCAAACTGTAAACCGATATTTTTCTTGCCAACCTCTTGAATGATGGATTCGGCCAACGGGAAGCTGTCAATAAAATAACCGGGCATATCCTGCGAATTTAACGGTTCAATCAGTACATCGATTTCCGCTTCAGCCATCACATCGCAGGCGATGCGCAGTCGGTTGGTCAGGAGGGTGCGCTGAGCGTGAAGCGTCAGATCGTCGCAGCGCGAACCGACCATAACGTGAACCCGACGACAGCCCAGTGCGGTGGCGTAATCACGCGCCACGTTCAGGCTATGGTGAAATTCCGGGTCTCTACCGGGCTGCGCGGCCAGTCCCCGCTCACCTTGCGCCCAGTTGCCCGCCGGTGCGTTCATCAGCACCACCGGCAGGGACGTTTCCCGCTGTGCAGCTTGCAAATCCTCCAGCGGGTGCTGCCAGAGAAATAGCCCTTCAACGCCGCGAAACCTGGCCGCCTTCGCCGCCGCAAATCGCGCCGCTATCGGTATATCTGTAAACAACCAGTCGAGGTTAGCCGCTAATTTCAGCATGGCGCGTCCCCTCCCGGCTATCAACCAGATGCAGCTTCACGCCCTGGCTGGCAATAGTTTGCTGGGCATTTTCCGGTAACTGGTTATCAGAAATAATGTCGGTTAACTGTTCCAGCCCGCAGATGTGGAACATGCCGTATTTGCCAAACTTACTGCTGTCGCAGACCAGCACCCGACGCCGGGAAACGGTGAGTACCGCTTCTTTAACCGAGGCTTTCCCTTCGCTCGGCGTCGACATGCCGCGTTCGGTATCCCACGATGAGGAGCTCAGAAACGCCACGTCAATATTAATAGTGCGCAGAAAACTGGCGGCGCTTTTTCCAAGACATGAACGGTTACGCTGATCCACCAGACCACCGGTGTGATAGAGGGTTATGTGTGGCATATCCATCAGATAATGGCTGATGGAAAAATCGTTGGTTACTACCGTCAGATTGAAACAATGGCTGGCGGCGACCGCTTTCGCCACTTCAAACAACGATGTTCCGGCATCCAGATACAGCGTTTGTCCGGGCTCAATGAGCATGGCGGCGAGCTGGCCCATTTTGCGCTTCACGTCATGATTCAACTCGGCTTTTTCCCGCCATGGCAGCTCGGATTTCAGCAGGTTATTGAGCTTCACTCCGCCGTTAATGGCGATAACTTTGCCTTCTTCTTCCAGCAACTGGATGTCGCGACGCACGGTCATATGCGACACGCTCATCAAATCTGCCAGTTCATTAAATGAGGCGGCATTTTTTTCGTGCACGTAGCGGTAGATAAAATCACGTCGTTGCTCGGGGATCATCATGTCACCTCACGCTTGCCGGGAATGTTCAAGTTCGGCTACCGCTTCTTCTGAGAGCGGAACATAGCCTAGCGGTTTTAACGTCAGCCAGATGCGTGCGCTGTCTTCCAGCTCCTCGGCGTTAAACACCGCCTCACGCAGCGAGCGACCGCTTACTACCGGCCCGTGATTAGCCAGCAGCGCGGCTATATGGTCTGCCGCGATTTCACTCAGTGCGCTGGCAATGCCTTCATGGCCGGGCTTGAAATAGGGCAGCAGTGGTAACTGTCCGACGCGCATCACGTAGTACGGCGTTAACGGTGGCAGGCAGTTTTTCGGCGTGGAGCACGGCAGGCAGGAGAGCGCGGTCAGCCATGGAGAATGCAGGTGCACGACCGCGCCGCAGGATGGCCGATGTCGATACCACGCCAGATGCATGGGCACCTCTTTTGAGGGTTTGTCGCCGCTAAGATGAACGCCGTTGGCATCCAGCCGACTTAGCGTGGCAGGATCAAGCTCGCCCAGACAGGAGTTGGTCGGGGTCACCAGATAGCCGCCATCCGGCATTTTGACGCTAAGATTGCCGGAACCGCCGCTGCTGTAACCGCGCATAAACAGGGAACGGCCATAGTGGACGAGTCGTTCGCGCAGTTGGTGTTCACTCACCGAATTCATAATGCGTACTCCTGGGCAGTAAAAAAGAAATTTTCGTCACCAAAATTGCCTGACTTTAGCGCTAGCGCCAGACCGGAAGAAAATACCCACGGCACGCCAGGCGCAATGGCTTTGCCGACGGACAGACGCTTCACCTGCAGGGCTTCCACCACGGTGCCGGAAGTTTCTCCGCCCGCGACGATAAAGGTGTTTACACCCGCAGCCCGTAGCTTTGTGCTGAGTCGGGCAAAAGCGTGTTCGATTGCCTGGCTGGCGGCCTGTTCGCCGTGCTCTTGTTGAATGCGTTTGAGGACGTCTGGCGGCTGGGTGGCGTATATCAGCGGCGCTAATGGGTCGCTGATATGCGTCATCGCCCAGGCGCTCAGTTCATCGGTGTAGCGTTCGGCATCAGACAGGCAGCGGGACACATCAAGCAAACGAGATGCTGCTGCGGCCTTATAGCGATTAACCTGACGATTGCTCATTGCCGAACAGCTACCGGAGAACACCGCTGTTTTGGCTGGCTGTGGAAAAGCGTCCGGCGGCATGGATTGCTGGCCTCCGCTGCAGGCGGCCAGCGCGCCGCCTAGCCCGGAGCCCCCGGCTAACAGAGGGCTGGCATGGAGAGCTTGCGCCAGCGTGTTGAGATCTGTGTCATCCAGCGTATCGACGATCACGTGACGCATACCTTCAGCCTGAAGTTGGGTCAGGGCGTAAGTGACCGCTTCCACACCTTGACGCAGGGTCGTGAGGTTGATGCAACCAACCGCGCCTGACGTTTGCGCGCTCAGCAGGCGCGGCAGGCTGGCATCGTTCATTGGATTGAGCGGATGCTTTTCCATTCCGGATTCGTTAAGCAGTACGCCGTGTACAAAAAGATGACCATGCACCACCGTGCGTCCGTTTTGCGGCAGAGCGGGGCAGTGGACGATCAGCGGAGCCTGCAGGTCGTTCATCAATGCATCGCTGACCGGGCCAATATTGCCTGTTGGCGTGGAGTCAAACGTCGAACAATATTTAAAATAGATCTGGCGGACACCTGCATTTTGTTTCAGCCAGCGGGCACAGGACAGGGATTGGGCTACGGCCTGCTCTGCGGGTAATGAGCGGCTTTTCAGCGAGATGACGATAGCGTCAACTTCTTCATTCCAGCATTGCGCGGTATCGGGCATACCGGGCAGAAGCGCGACGCGCCACCCCTGCTGCGCCATGAAGCTTGCAATGTCCGTTGCGCCGGTAAAATCGTCGGCGATAACGCCTGTGGTGACGGCCATGGTTCAACTCCGTTCAGATTGTTTGCTAATTGAACATATTATTCAGGAGGGCCTTTCACATTCACATGATGATTATCACAAATAAGCACATCATCAATTCATATTAAAAACTTGTAATTTATTGAAAATAATGAGTTTTAGTGTTGGGTTTTGCGAAAAGAGTGTCACAAGAGAGTGTGAAGATTCGTTAATCTTTGAGAAAGCGAAGTCGGCGTTGTGCTGCAGAGTATTATCGTGGTCGCTAAAATTTTCTTGCCAATTGATCATAATCATCTGCACAAATGAGATTATTTTTTGCGGTGAGCATCATTCTTTCGTGAGGTTAATTTTTGCATATTAGCGACCTTAATATTGTTAATGCCGGAGGATAACGTGCCGCTGAAAATCCAGGATGACTATTTACAACGTTTTTTCTCTATCGCAGAACTCTTCTCCCGAGCCACCGGGTTAGCCACGGTCGTAATTGATATTAACGGAATAGCGTTGTCTAAATGTCATAATTCTAATTCGTTTTGCACATTAATGCGTGCGGATGAGCGTTATCGAGCAAGTTGCCAAAAGTGCGACAAGTACTGTGCTTTTGAGGCATTAAAACAGCTTAAACCCAGAATACTCACCTGTCATGCAGGGCTAAGCCTGTTCTCGATGCCATTAATCCGTGAGGGACATCTTTACGGTTTTATTATCTGCGGGCAGGTGCGGGTAAGGTATCAGGAATATAAAACTATCGCTATTGATAACAAACACTCATGGATTAACAATCCCGAAATTAAAGCTGAATGGGGCCGGTCTGTGGTTGTGGATAATAATGTGCTGGTGGCGTCAGCAAATTTGTTAAGTTTTATTGTTGATAATTTTGAGAAAGAACAATTGATCTCTGAGAAGATTGTAGTCCCGGAATCCCGTTACGTTCATCATTATTTAAATGAGCCTTCTCGTCACGAGAAAAAACTTATGGCGGCGCTGCATTATATTGATGAGAATGTGTATGGTGAATTGTCTTTGGAATCTGTCGCAGCTCATGTGTGCTTAAGCGCGAACTATTTCAGCCGTTTTTTCAAAAAACGCCAGGGCGTTAATTTTAAAACCTGGGTGCGTCAGAAAAGAATGCAAAAAGCGGGGGAGTTATTACGCGATCCGGTTCATTCCATAGACAGTATTGCCAGGAAACTGCAATACGCGCAAACCAGTTACTTTTGCCGCGTTTTCCGGGCGACGCATCAAACGTCGCCCCAGTCTTTTCGTCATGCCAGACTATCGCAGTAAAGATTGTCTGGCAGCGTGATGGCTTCAGGTATAAAAGAGAGCCGATCGCTCAGGGTCACCACATCTCCAATTACAATCAGCGCCGGCGGAACAATATTAGCTTCCTGTGCCTTGCTCAGTAATGAACCGAGCGAGCAGGTCAGGCGGCGTTGATTTTTTCGGGTCGCGGACATAATTAGCGCGGCGGGCGTGTCTGCTGATTTTCCGCCCATCAACAACTCTTCACAGATAAACGCCAGATTGGCGATACCCATGACGATGACCAACGTGCCGTTAAGTTTCGCCAGTTGACGCCAGTCCTGCTGCTGATTGCCTTCCCGCGTATGGCCAGTCACCACGTGAAAGCCGGAGGCAAAATCGCGATGCGTCACCGGGATACCGGCATAGGTCAGGCCGCCAATAGTAGAACTAATACCCGGCACAACTTCAAAAGGGATGCCCATTTCAACCAGATCCTCCACTTCTTCAGCCCCACGGCCAAATACATAAGGATCGCCACCTTTGAGGCGCACAATGTTGTGATGTGTTTGGGCGTACTGGACCAGCAGGGCGTTGATTTCATCCTGGGGAACGCAATGAAAGCCTGGATTTTTGCCGACATTGATAAGCAGACAGTCAGGTAATGCCCATTCCAAAATTGTAGGATTGACCAGCCGATCGTAAATAATGACGTCGGCCTGTTTAATGCACATCATTGCTTTGAGGGTCAGTAATGAAATATCACCAGGACCTGCTCCAACGAGCCAGACCTTTCCGAAATTTTTCACAATGTGTCCTTTATCACGTCAGTCAAAAAAATGGCACAAACGGCATCAATAAATGATTGAAGCAGTCGTTTGCCTATAAGTTATAACGTGAAATTATCCAGGATTGGCACATGGATAATATTGATTAACCTCGCAAAGTTTTTTCTGCAATAAACAAGAAGACTTGAAAAATTATTAAGAACTTATTGGCACTATTTACTTAGGTTTAACCTTATTTAAATTGTGTTTATTGTTGTGCTTGAGTATTATTGGTTAATATTTATCCGCCATCAGTGTGAGCAAATCATGGATTGGATCAATGACATCAATGGAGAAAATAAAATATAACTCTCGGTGCTTATCTGGGGGGCTTGAATTATTTTTTATAAATTAAACTATTTTTGTACGCTGCATATGGAAGAGGTTATGAGAGGAAAAATACCCAAGACGGAGTTGCTGGTAACTTTTGAAGTTGTTGCGCGACACGAAAGTTATACCCGGGCAGCTGAAGAGTTGGCGTTAACACAAAGTGCTGTTTTCCGCCAGGTGAATGCACTGGAGGATTTTCTTAATACCGCGCTATTTAATCATGCCAAAAAACGTATTTTTTTAAATGCGGCCGGCAAACACTATTTAAGTATCGTTAAAGAAACGTTAAATAAACTCGAGCGCGATACAACCACAATAATGACCTGGCAACCGACCGTACAGGTTATTGAGCTGGCGGTGAATCCGACGTTCAGTACGCATTGGTTGATCCCCAACCTGCGCGAGTTTAACAAACTCAATCCTGATATTATCGTGAACATCCATTCGCTGGCGAATATCGGTGATTTTCTCAATCGTGAGTATGATGCGGCAATTATGCGCGAAGACTTCTACTCACCGTGGTCAGAGGTTGAGTATCTATTTGAAGAGGAAATTCTGCCGGTATGCAGTCGCTGTCTGCTGGCCGAACCGGAACGGAAACTGTCTGTCCACGAACTGCTGAACGAATACCCGCTCTTGCACCAGAGCACACGAATTAAAGGCTGGCAGGAGTGGTTTGCGCTGTCCGACGTCAGTAGCCCGCTGGCAAATAAAGGCCCGAGATTTGATCTGTTGTCGATGTTGATTGCGGCGGTCCGTTCTAATCTGGGCGTTGCGCTGCTTCCTCGTTTTGCCATTCAACACGATCTGGATAATGGTGATATGGTCATTCCTTGCGATGTTCCGATGCGCACCGGGAACCGTTTCATTATGACGTGGCGTGAAGAGAAATCGGAGTCCGCGCATTTACAGACATTTCGTAACTGGTTGCTCAGTAAGTCCGTGGTGTCGGCTGCATGATGGCGGTTTGCGCCTTATCCGGTCTGTAACGATTGGTAGGCCGGATAAGACGCGTTAGCATCGTTATCCGGCAAAAGAATCGCTACCAGTCGATTCCAATCTGTGCCTGAATGCCGTGGTCAAACGCGTGCTTGACCGGGCGAATTTCACTGACCGTATCGGCCAGTTCCAGTAACAGCGCATGGCATCCGCGCCCGGTAACGATGACGCTTTGCTCCGCAGGGCGATTTTCAATGGCGCTGATAACCTCCTGGGTGTCCAGATAGTGGTAAGCCAGCATGTAGGTAAGCTCATCCAACACCACCAGATCGTACTGCGGATCAGCCAGCATGCGCTTACTTTCCTGCCAGACTACCGTTGCCGCCTCGATATCCGCTTGCCGATTTTGGGTTTCCCAGGTAAATCCGGTGCCCATAATATGAAATTCGACACCGAGCGGTTGCAGCGTGTTGTACTCACCATTATCCCACTGGCCTTTAATAAACTGCGCGATGCCAACGGTTTTTCCGTGACCAACCGCGCGCGTTGCCGTGCCAAAGGCTGCGGTGGATTTTCCTTTACCGTTACCGGTGAAGACTATCAGGATCCCTTTCTTCTCCGTTGCCGCCGCCACGCGGGTATCAACCTGTTCTTTCAGTTTCTGCTGACGCTGGCGGTGTCTGTCATTATTGGCTCGCGCTTCCATGGGGACTCCTTAATGTCCTGCCGGACAGGTTGCACAGCGATGTTGCTGCTCAAACTGGCTAAAGAAGTTATTGCCTTTGTCATCCACTAATACGAAGGCAGGCATATTTTTAACTTCCATCATCCACACCGCTTCCATTCCCAGCTCGGGATATTCAAGGCAGTGCAGGCTCTTCACGTACTGCTGCGCCAACAAGGCTGCGGCACCGCCAATGCTGCCGAGGTTAAAACCACCATGTTTGTGACACGCATCCGTGACTTGCGCACCGCGATTGCCTTTCGACAACATAATCAGACTGCCGCCCGCGGCCTGGAAAGCATCGACGTAACCGTCCATGCGCCCGCCGGTTGTAGGACCGAGCGAACCGCAGGCCAAATTACTGGGGGTTTTAGCCGGGCCCGCGTAATAGACGATATGGTTTTTCATGTAATCTGGCATCGGTTCGCCGTTATCCAGGCGCTCTTTGATTTTGGCATGCGCGATATCGCGAGCCACAACAATCGGGCCGTTTAACGATAAACGCGTCCCAATTGGCAGGGTAGTGAGATCATGCAGGATTTCGCGCAGCGGACGATTCAGATCCAACTGTACGGTTTGGGCGCCGTTTTCTACTCGCTGTGAATCGGGAATAAATTTGCCCGGATTATGCTCGAGTTTCTCCAGCCAGATTCCGTGTTTGTTGATTTTGGCCTTGATGTTGCGATCGGCTGAGCAGGAGAGCGCCATGGCGATAGGGCAGGAGCCGCCGTGGCGTGGCAGGCGGATCACCCGGATATCGTGGGCAAAGTATTTGCCGCCAAACTGCGCGCCGATGCCAAACTCGCGGCTGGCGTTGAGCAGCTCGGCTTCCAGCGCCGTATCGCGGAATGCCTGACCCAGTTCGTTCCCGCTGGTGGGTAGGTTATCGTAATATTTGGTGGAAGCCAGTTTGGCAACCTTCAGCGTCTGGTCGGCGGACAAGCCTCCAACGACGAAAGCGATGTGATATGGCGGGCAGGCGGCTGTGCCCAGTGATTTCATTTTTTCGATCAGAAACGCGGTGAGCTTTTCCGGCTGCAGAATAGATTTGGTTTCCTGGAACAGCGCCGCTTTGTTGGCAGAGCCGCCGCCTTTGTTGACGAACAGGAAACGGTATTCGTTACCCGGCGTGGCGCTGATGTCGATTTGCGCCGGCAGGTTAGTCTGGGTATTGACCTCGGTATACATGTCCAGCGGAGCATTTTGCGAGTAACGCAGGTTGTTTTCGGTGAAGGTAGCGTACACGCCTTTGCTTAATGCTTCTGCGTCATCGCCGCCGGTCCAGACATGCTGTCCTTTGCAGGCCACAATGGTTGCTGTCCCGGTATCCTGGCAGTTGGGCAGGACGCCTTTGGCCGAAACCTCAGCATTACGCAGCAGTTGCAATGCGACGTACTTATCGTTACTGCTGGCCTGTGGATCGTGCAGAATGCTGGCTATCTGTTTTAAATGTCCGGCGCGCAGGAAAAATGAAGCCTCATAAAATGCCTGTTGTGCTAATAAGGTTAGCGCTTCTGGCGCAACCTTAATCACTTCCTCTCCGTCTAACTCCGTTACCGCAACGTGCTGGTTACTCAGTAATTCATATTCGGTATTATCTTTACTCTGAACAAAGAGTTCCTGCCAGACAAATGGTTTAGACATGTTTACATCTCACCTTTTAGTTAATATATCGGATGGCGCTCACGCCATCCGTAATTGCTTAATGCGCTAAAAAGACATTGGCTTTTGTCGCTTCAGCGACATATTCGATCGTTTTCTGGGCGCGAACGCTGTTACCGGCTTCATCCAGCGGCGGAGAATAGACGGCAATCGCATATTCGCCCGGGACAACGGCGACCATTCCGCCGCCGACGCCGCTTTTTGCCGGGATGCCCACGGTGTAGAGCCATTTCCCGCTGCCGTCGTATAGTCCGGCAATCGCCATTTCTGCCAGTACCTGCGGAACATATTTTTCATTCAGCAACTGCTTGCCGTTGAATGGCGATTTGCCTTTGTTCGCCAGTACCGCCCCCATTTTGGCCAGTTGCTCAACGGTGATATCCACCGAGCACTGACGGGTATAAATTTCGACGGCTTCGTCGGTATTGCCATAGAAGCTGTTATAGGATTCCATCAGCTTCGCCAGCGCCTGATTGTGCTGGTTGGTTTCCATCTCGGATTTAAAGACCGGCTCATTAACCGTGAGCGTGGCGTCGGCCCAGACGTTCAGGTTGTCGAGGATTTTGTTCCAGCGATCGGTTTTGTCTTTAGCTTCAATCAGGCTAACGGTGCTCATCGCCCCAGCGTTTACCAGCGGGTTCTCAGGCGCGCCTTTGGTCAGCTCAACCGCTAAACCGGAGTTGAAGGGCATACCGGTGGCATTGGCCCCGAGTTTATCCAGCACCACCTGAGGACCGTGCTGTTCCATGGCGAGCGCCATGGTGAAGACTTTGCTCAGGGATTCCATGGGGAAGGATTTGCTAACATCGCCAACCTGGTAGATCTTGCCGTCCACCGTGGCAATGGTGATGGCAAAATTATTGGGGCTGTAGGTCGCCAGGGCAGGGATGTAGTCGGCGACTTTTCCATCGTGGTTACTTTTATATTTTTGATGTGCCTGGTCGATAAGCTTTGCGTAATCCGGCGTGGTTTGCGCGAGAGTCGTTGCGCTAAACAAAACGCTGAAGGAAAAAAGACTCACGCCGAGAAGCATTTTAGTCATGGTGCAATCCTGTTGGTGTGCTCATCTTGGTGCCGAATGGCGGCGTACCGCCTTATCCGGCCTACGGATAATTAAGCGTTATGTAGGCCGGATAAGCGCAAGCGCCATCCGGCAATAACGAGGTATCAGGACATCGCCACTTCTGACGGTTCGCTGACCGGACGTTCTTGTTCCGGGGTCTTCACTGGCGCAGTTCCACGACAACCCTGGCCGAAGTGTTCTCCTTCCCAGCGACCGACAATGGCAGCACCCATTGCGTTACTCATGACGTTGGTAGCAGAACGCCCCATATCGAGGAACGGATCGACGCCCATCAACAGGATCAGACCGGCTTCAGGAATGTTGAACTGGTTCAGGGTTGCGGCGATAACTACCATTGATGCACGCGGTACGCCCGCCATCCCTTTAGAGGTCAGCATCAGGATTAACAGCATGGTAATTTGCTCGCCCATGCTCAGCTCAATGTTGCACGCCTGAGCAATAAAGACGGTGGCAAATGAGCAGTACGCCATGGAGCCGACCAGGTTAAAGGAGTAACCGATAGGCAGAACGAAGCTGGCGATTTTTGAAGAAACGCCGAATTTTTCTAGCTTGTCCAGGGTGCCCGGGAAGGCGGCTTCTGAGCTGGAGGTCGTAAAGGCCAGCAGTGCAGGCTCGAAAATTGATTTGGTCAAACGCGCGATGCAAGGCCCGACTATCATGGTTGACAGGCCAATCAGGATTGCCCACAGCATGCCCAGGGTCAGATAGAATTCACCCATGAAGATCCCGGCGCTGACCATCACACCCAGACCCCGTTCGGCAATCAGACCAGAAATAGCGGCAAAAACGGTCAGTGGTGCAAACAGCATGACGTAGCCCGTCAGCTTCAGCATCACGTGTACCAGTGAATCCAGAACCTTCACAATAGGCTCGGCTTTTTCACCAATCGCGGCCAGGCTGCAACCGAGGAAAATTGAGAACACCACAATCTGCAGAATTTCGTTACGCGCCATCGCATCGACAATACTGGTCGGTACCGCGTGCGAGATAAACACTTTCAGCGTGAATGGCTCTGACTTAACGGCGGCAACGGCCCCGACATCATGTGGCACGAAGTTGATCCCTGCGCCTGGCTGGAAGATGTTAACGATAACCAGACCCAGTGCAATTGACACCAGAGAGGCGCAAATAAACAGGAAGAAGGTTTTCGAAAATATACGTCCCAGCGTTTTGGCATCGCCCATTTTGGCAATACCAACAACCAGAGTTGAAATAACCAATGGCGCGATAATCATTTTTACCATGCGTAAGAATATGGTGGTGAAAATAGAAATATCTGCTGCATAGGATTTTGCTGTTTCAGCCGCGACCATATTATTGATGGCCACCCCGGCAATCATGCCGAGTATCAGACCTAATATGATCATCTTCGTTAAACTTATTTTCTTCATGTGTACTCCATCGGATAAAGGCTGGTAATTGGAATTGTGTAGGGTGGCGTGCGCCTGAGCCTGGGCAGCAGCTCAGATGCACGCCTGTTGTGACCAACCGCATGAATAATTCGAAGCACTGTGATACCGCTGAATTCTGTGCTCCAATGGTTGTTATTGTGTGTTTTGTTACAAGTCGAACTCAATGCTTAATAATGGAGCGTGTTGCTGCGCACCATAAACATCATTGTCACCGACGTTGCCGGAAATAATATCGCGCGGCATGACGATTTTTACGGCATTCGCCGGATCGAACCACACGATATTGTGAATAAAGTCAGGTTCAACATTATATAACCGGGCAATAAGCTGCGGCGTTAATTGCTCGCAGGCTTTTACCCGCTGATAGTCTTCCCTGGTTTTAAATAAAATATCTAAAACCAGTTCGTACGGTCCGGCGTTTTTGGAGCGAATAACCTGCGCCAATGAACAAATTGAGTGTTTCATGCCTGAACTCCTTCTGGCGTCACCTGTTCAATGTGGAAATCAAATCGCAGCGCATCGCTCGCTTCAATCAGGTGATAGATTGAGAACTCATACACCGGTCCACTTTGAATATCAGATGGCGAGAACGGGAAGGCGAGGTTGCCCGCAGTCGCAATGCGATTTTCATAGCCGTAGTGCAGCAGGGTAGAGCGTACCAGCGAGCAAACGCTGTTGGCGATATCCTGCGTCGGCGCAACGACATCCAGTAAAATCCCCAGCTCATGACCGGCGGTTTTCATCGGTTCATGGTTGCCCATCACACCGTTCTTACCATACAGGTGGAACGTCATGCGGATGCTGTCGTCATTCAGTGAGAGGTTACGCGCCACGCTTGCCTGTACCTCTTCGAGAATGGTGTCAATCCCGGCAATCATAATTGGGTCGCGCGTTCCGGCGATGGTCAGGCAACGGAAGCCAACCTGACGTGCGCCTTCCAGTTTCAACGCATACGGTGTTTCTTCATGACGTGAACCCCTGACGTACACCTCGCCCTCGTTAACCTGGGTAAAGGTGCATGCTTTCAGGTTCAACACGCCGCCTGGTCCTGGCAGGAAGTACGGATCGGACTTCTCATACAGGGTGTGCGCCGCAGCGGAAGTTTCAGTGAACTTACGCTTGGGATTGAACGCCTTCAGCGTAAAGCCGTTGTCGTCAATGATCCCCATCGCACAATCTGAGCCGGAGCCAGGGGTGGCAGCAATGGCAGCACACTCAAGGATCTTTCCGCAATGAAGTGCCAAACCTTCATCAAAGCCCTGCATTATTGGCAGTGCGGCGAAGCAGGCCGGATCGTAGGCACGTCCACCCAGAACCACCTGCGCGCCAGCTTTGAGCGCACGCTGAAAAGGCTCAACACCCATCTGCGCGACAATGTAGGTGCTCTCTTCAATTGCTTCGTGAGTCAGTTCAGGCACAAAATCAAGTGCGGTGATTTTGCCGTTATCCAGCGCCTGATGAACAACTTCTTTGTCGACATCAGACGGGATTAACGCCATTGAGAAGGACAGTTTTTCTTCCTGTGCGATCTCATGGATTATCTGGCGACACCACTCCAGATGCGGCGCTGCGCCAGAACCACCGGCCGTGCCGATCACTACCGGAATGTTGTTCTTCACGCCCGCCACGATCATATAGCGCAGATCGCGTTTCACACCGGCCCGGTCGGTAAAGGGTTTACCTGCTCCCAGATAGTGGGGGCCGGGATCGGAGGAACCTGCGTCAACAGCAATAAGATCCGGTGACTCTTCCATGGCTTTACGAAAACTTTCTTCCGGGAAGCCATAACCCAGGATAGCCGTAGGCGATAAGATCTTAAATGTGCGTGCCATCTCTTAATCCTTAGTTTGCAACAGCGCGATGGTGCGGTTCATTTCGTTAAACACGATGTTGAGACCTTCATCGAAACCCATACCCGGCTTGATCAGCATGCGCATAGGACGCGCGGCCAGCGCGACGTGTACACAGGTACGTGCACTGATTTCCGTTTCGTTACAGGTACCGCCCTGATAGGCTTCCATTCCGTGTTTGTTGCAATACAGCACCGCATCAACGATGTTGTGAATACCGCCAAGATCCGGGGTCTTGATCTGCACCATGTGGCAACTTCCCGCGTCGGTGAAGTCCACGATATCCTGATAGGTGTTACACCATTCATCCGCAACAATTTTCACGCCGGAACCCAGACGAGTCAGCTCTTTGGTGATGGCGGTCAGCATGCGGATCTGATCCGGCTTGTTACCGGCATCAACCGGGCCTTCGATATACAGCGGCAGTCCCTGAGCTTCGGTTTCCAGGCTGGCGATGTATTCGGCGCAACGTACCGGATCCATATCGAAGATCAGACCGATAGTGCCGTAGACATCAATATGCAGCGTCGGGTGATAGGTTTTGTTGGTGCGCAGGCTCAGGATGCGGTTAGACAACCAGCGGACGTACTCACGCAGTTTTTCGCCTTTGAAGCCCAGCTTCTCTTCTACGTTATTGATCAGCGCATGCGGCAGGACGTCCACACCTTTGAGGATCATCTTGTCGACGGCGATATAACGGTCGTCGCCACTCTGCCCAAATAATGGAATGGTTTCCGGGACGCACGGCAGTTGCCATTCATCACAAACCACTTCAGTTTTCAGACGACCGGTAGCCAGTGCCGCCGCGTCGAGCAGCGCCTGAGACAGACCATAACGTACGGCGGTATGCAACAGATGACCGTCAATACGCAGTTTGTCAAAGAAACGGGCGTTCGGCAGGAACGCATCAACGTCACGGCCTTCCAGCAGCGGTTTGATGTGATCGTTAAGGAACGGAATGAAGTTTTCAGCCAGGAACAGCGGATCACGACCACCTGCACCTGAATATTGCACCGCTGCACAATCGCCCACCGCGACCGCGCCGTTTTCCAGAATCAGCTGTACGGATACGCATTCACCCGCCTGACGAACAGACGTAAATCCAGGCGTTACCGGCGCACCGGTATAGATAAACCCGTCATGACCCGCGCCGTTTTTAATGGCCTGCTGATCGTCAAAATAAAATGAGGAGTAGCCAGCTGTGAAAAGGGCCTGTTTAATTTTCATTATGGTCTTCCTATTAATTTACTGTGGGATACGGCGTTGATGTCATCAATGACCATCTGGAAAGAAGGCTTGCGACCTTCAAAATGCGCGCGCTCTGCGACGTAGTCGTGGTGCAGGGCGAGAATGTCTTTCGGCAGAGGAACGGCACCCGCTTCGAGAATACGGATGGCGCCTGTGTTATCGCGAACAGGCAGGATCTTACCGGCGTTACAGGCAGCTGGCGCGAAAGGTACATCCAGCACGCCTGCTTCAAAGGCCAGAACCGTACCGCGTGCAATGTCGCCATTGCCCAGTTCGAAGACTTTCTTCAGCACCGCGCGGACTTCGCTCTTAATCAGATCAACTTCCTGTTCCACAGCAGCGCACTGCGGGAATTTCTGGTCGCTAACCATGTTGAGCATCTGACGCGAAGCTTTCAGGCCCTGGGCGTTAGCTGCCGCCGTTGGGATACCGAACGCTTCGTGTGGGCTTTTGGTGATCACTTTGGTGGCACCCGACATACCGGCAACCGCTGCGCCCCAGGCGATAACGGAGAAGGCTTTTGCTTCATCTTCCGGGAATCCGCCCATCCACTGATGGAAAACGGTGCTCAGTTCATAATCGTCGAAACCGTGGTTATGGAAATATTCATGGGACAGTTCACGCAGCGCCTGAATCGCTGCAATATCCTGCGTCAGGCTACCGACCTGGCCATAGCCAACGGTAATTGACTTCACGCCCTGTTCCAGCGCCAGCAGACCTTCGATAATCGCCACCGAGTGGGACATAAACGGCGGGATCAGGGTGCCGGTCAGTGGGCCAAACGGTTCGCGGTTGATACGAATACCGTTCTCTTCGTACAGGCCCATCAGGCGGTCGCAGTATTGCCAGTCGCGGATGGATTTTTCCAGGGTGACGCGTTTAGCGTAAGGAATGTTGTAGGAGATGCCACCACCTTCGTAGCTGGTAAAGCCACTGGCCATGGCGATTTCTGCCAGCAGGCGCGCATCCGGCGTGCCGTGGCGAACCTGAATTGGTTTTTCCAGCGCTTCTGTCATACGGCGGCAGGCAGCAACCCCGTGATTGACGACCGGTAAACCATTCAGCTTGGAAGTACCTGCTTCGATAGATTTCTGGATCCCGACAGCAGCTTCTTCATAGCGATTCAGACGGGTATAGGCATCGATAGTACTCGGCAGGAGGTCGCACTCTTCCTGCAATGTTTTGAGCAGTGCAATATGTTCATCCATTAATGCTACGCCTGCGCGTGGCTGGCTCAGGGTTTTCCCTTCCTGATCGGCCTTCAGCAGAGCAAGGGAGAAGCGCTTTTTATCCGGAATTGATTGCTGGTACTTCACGCCATCTTCGAAGTTCTCAACGTCTTTGCCGGTTTCCCAGGTTTGTAACACCTGATGCCTTTCGGTCATGAATTCGTCATGGGTCAATTTTTTATTTCGAAGTTCCATTCGTAGCTGCCTTAAGTTTTATAGGGTTAAACACTGAATGCTGGTGCGAGCAGCGGCTTGCGGGTACAGCCTGGCGACGTTTGCCAGTAACGGGAGCAGGCCATTTGAATCGCGGTAATACTCAAACTGATTCGGTAACAGAATTCTTTTACCTTGGTCGTCCAGCTCCCGGTATTTGAGCCAGTTATGAATATCGAACTGGCTGGCGCGCGAGAGCCATCCCCCTGAACCGACGACTTTGCGTACGGTGGTGAGATCGCGACCCATCTGTAAATCGACGTTACCCACGCAGGTGCAAACCTGCTTTTTAGTGCCCGCGTGGCGCTCAGCGGCATAGCCCACGCACAAACCTGCCAGCAGGGTGTCGAAATATTTCTCCTCCTCGCTGATCGGCAGGTAATCCGGTTGCCCAACCAGATGACGCAGGTAGCGGTAAAACGCTTCCTCGCGCTGCGGTTGTTGGGCGAAGATGACTTTCACCATATCCTGCGTGCTTTCTCCCACCACGACGGCGGAAACGCGCATTCCCAGGTCGCCTTCAACGGTACGTTTGACGAACGGTTCAGGAACACCATGCAGGACGGTATCGGGGGAGAGGGTATTCGCGCTGGCCGAATAGACATCCGTGGTGGCTCCGCCCATATCAATCAGCATGAATTCCTTCCATGCGCTGTCGTAATCGCTAATGGCTTTGACTAACTCATATACCGTCCATGGCGTCGGCATTGGCTCTTCGCCCGTTTCGCCGACGATGACGTCCAGACCTTTACCTTTGACAATGCGTGACAAGAACACATCGCAAATCGCCTGACGCGCGGCAAACGGATTAGGGTGATCGAGGTCAGGCAGAATGTTGTCTACCGTGGTCAGATCCTTATGTCCCAGAATCGTTTGTATTTCGTCCTGAATGTCCCGGTTTCCGGCGTAGATAATGGCGCAATCAAGCGTTGAGCCTGCCAGCGCGTGCGCATTCGCCAGGCCGTAGCTTTCTTCACCGCCGTCGGTACCGCCGGTAAACAACAGAATATCTGGCGGTGATGATTCCAGCTCCTGGATGTCATGCCGGTTCAGTTTGTACGAATAATATTGCGCGATTTTCGCTCCTGCCGAATGGGCGGTAACTTTTGCTGATTCCAGCGTAATTGAAGGCACCAGCCCCATTGCTGCAACGGCGAGTCCACCTTTGGCCGAGGAGGAGTATTTCAACTGCACTTCACCACTTTTCAGTAACGGGCGAGCATCGGCAACGTTCAGCACCTGATTCAGGCTGGCAAAAAAACCGTCTGCCAGATGATGTGTGGTGGTTGGGGTCAGGACATGGTTTACCAGGGTTAATTCCTCGCCTTCATGGGCGAAGAGGGCAGCCTTGGTCCATGTCGAGCCGATATCGACAGAAACTGTTTGCATCAGATGGCCTCTTCCAGGCAACGCTGCTCGAGGCCATTGTGTTGGCGAATATCATTGGTGATAAGCGCGCAGACATCTTCCAGGTCGTGGCTCGGTGCGAAGACGCGGTTAAAACCCATCTCCTTAAACTTCACTTCCACATCGCCAAAGTCATGTTTACCGACGACCAGGTTGCCGCCGACGTACAACAGAATGTCGCCGAGGCCGCGTTCGATGCAGCGCTCACGTAACCCGAGGCAGTCAATGTCGCCATGACCGTAGATAGAGGACACCACGATGGCATCGGCGCCTGTTTCAATCGCGGCATCAATATATTCATCCTGGCTCACCATCACCCCGAGGTTGATTACGTGAAAATCATGAGCAGTAAAAACGCGATCCAGAACTTTATTACCTACTGCATGGCAGTCAGCACCGATGACGCCAATAACAAGTGTAGATTTCTTCATGGGTAATCCTCTGTAGGGCTGATGGTCAATAAGTGAAAATTGTTTTCTAATATTTAGAACATGGCTTGTGACAACCTCTTAATAGGGTCGGAGTTTCTGTGTAAGCGGAAAAGGAAGCAATTGATCTATTTTCAAAATATCCTGCGCAAAATGATTGTTATATTTATTTTTTATAAAAACACTTATTTATCAGTATGTTGCGTTTTGTTTTTGCGGCTTGTTTTAATTTATTAGGAAATTCAGGAATAAATGACTTGCCATGTTTGTGATCGAAATCTTATTTTGTTGTGCGCCTCATTCATGCGTCATTTTTTATAATTTAAAAAATCATCTTTACTAAATAACTTGTGAACGGGATAACGGTTTTTTATTTTTTAATCTTATATGACATAATTATATTTTGTTAAATTTAAGATAAAAATGATAATGAATTGTTTGTGGCATATTTAAACGTTGCCACATAAGAGAAAAAGAGAAGTGAGTGATAACTTTCAGTGATGCTTTAAGCGAAACGCCTGCGCTGTGCTGGGCAACGTCAAACCCAATGTGTCTGTCAGTGAGGGACGCTTTCGCTTCCATTTGAGATAGTTACATCTTGGTGTTAATAATAAGTAAAATTTAAATGAATAATTTGTGTGAAATAACAATTCCATGGCTTGCTAAACAAAAAACTGTGAGCTACCCAGCAAGAGTGACGCTTTATCTGTTGGCAATTTTGTCAGTCGGGCGGGTTAAAAGATCGTGTAGATTTAAATAAATATCCTATCATTTGTAGTAACGGCTATTATTCATTAAAAAACATACCGTTAACATAGTATTCACTAGTCACTCGACTACTAAACACTATTAACATTAAATTTGGAAATTGATTTAAATCAAAGTTTAAAACTTGGTAAACGGCACCAAAAGAGGTTAAATTGCTGCAGATCAAATTGGTCTGAAAGTGATAAATTAGCTATAAATTGATCACTATCGAAAAATGCAAATTTACCTCGATAAAAACCTGTTTATTGTAAGGATTTTACGGCGTAATATAATTGCGGGATCAATTTGAGTGTTTTATTAACATGTTTGTAACCTTTAGTCATTGTCCTTTCTTCAAATGAGAAGAAAGAGCAGCGGCGGAGGGAAGCAGATAAATTTGTATTGGGGCATGCGTGTGACCCTTTCTAACGGGGTTCACTCTCGGAGTCTTCATGCGATGAGCAAGGAGTCATGATGTTAGATATAGTCGAACTGTCGCGCTTACAGTTTGCCTTGACCGCGATGTACCACTTCCTGTTTGTGCCACTGACGCTTGGTATGGCGTTCTTGTTGGCCATCATGGAAACGGTCTACGTCCTTTCCGGCAAACAGATTTATAAAGATATGACCAAGTTCTGGGGCAAGTTGTTTGGTATCAACTTCGCTCTGGGTGTGGCAACCGGTCTGACCATGGAGTTCCAGTTCGGGACTAACTGGTCGTACTACTCCCACTATGTCGGGGATATTTTCGGTGCGCCGCTGGCGATCGAAGGTTTGATGGCCTTCTTCCTCGAATCCACCTTTGTAGGTCTGTTCTTCTTCGGCTGGGACCGTTTGGGTAAAGTCCAGCATATGTGTGTCACCTGGCTGGTGGCCCTGGGTTCTAACCTGTCCGCACTGTGGATTCTGGTTGCGAACGGCTGGATGCAAAACCCAATCGCTGCGGATTTCAACTTCGAAACCATGCGCATGGAGATGCTGAGCTTCTCTGAACTGGTACTTAACCCGGTTGCTCAGGTGAAATTTGTTCACACTGTCGCCTCTGGTTATGTCACTGGTGCGATGTTCATCCTTGGCATTAGTGCGTATTACATGCTGAAAGGCCGTGACTTCGCTTTCGCAAAACGCTCGTTCGCGATTGCTGCCAGCTTCGGTATGGCTGCTGTACTTTCTGTTATCGTTCTGGGTGATGAATCCGGTTACGAAATGGGCGACGTGCAGAAAACTAAACTCGCTGCAATTGAAGCCGAGTGGGAAACTCAGCCTGCACCGGCCTCCTTTACGCTGTTCGGTATTCCTGACCAGGATAAGCAGGAGAACAAATTTGCGATTCAAATTCCTTATGCGCTGGGCATCATTGCTACCCGCTCTGTTGATACACCGGTCATTGGTCTGAAAGATCTGATGGTGCAGCACGAAGAGCGCATCCGTAATGGTATGAAAGCATATCAGCTACTGGAAGAACTGCGTGCAGGTTCAACCGATCAGGCCGTTCGCGATCAGTTCAACAGCATGAAGAAAGACCTGGGTTATGGTCTGCTGCTGAAACGCTATACCGATAAAGTCACCGACGCGACTGAAGCGCAAATTCAGCAGGCAACAAAAGATTCTATCCCACGCGTTGCACCGTTGTATTTCGCTTTCCGTATCATGGTGGCGTGTGGCTTCTTGCTGCTGGCAATTATTGCGTTGTCCTTCTGGAGCGTAATTCGTAACCGTATCGGTGAGAAAAAATGGCTGCTGCGTGCGGCACTTTACGGTATTCCACTGCCGTGGATTGCCGTAGAAGCAGGTTGGTTCGTTGCCGAATATGGTCGTCAGCCATGGGCCATCGGTGAAGTGTTACCAACGGCGGTTGCAAACTCATCGTTAACAGTAGGTGACCTATTGTTCTCCATGATCCTGATTTGTGGCCTGTATACCCTGTTCCTGGTGGCAGAACTGTTCTTAATGTTCAAGTTTGCACGCCTCGGCCCAAGCAGCCTGAAAACCGGTCGCTATCACTTTGAGCAGTCCACTGTGACTTCTCAGCCGGCACGCTAAGACAGGAGTCGTCAAATGATCGATTATGAAGTATTGCGTTTTGTCTGGTGGCTGCTGGTTGGCATTCTGCTGATTGGTTTTGCGGTCACTGATGGCTTCGACATGGGGGTGGGCATGCTCACCCGTTTCCTCGGTCGTAATGATACCGAGCGTCGAATTATGATTAACTCCATCGCTCCGCACTGGGACGGTAACCAGGTTTGGCTCATCACTGCGGGTGGCGCACTGTTCGCTGCCTGGCCGATGGTGTATGCCGCTGCGTTCTCCGGTTTCTATGTGGCGATGATCCTGGTACTGGCGTCTTTGTTCTTCCGCCCGGTCGGTTTTGATTACCGCTCCAAGATTGAAGACATGCGCTGGCGCAATATGTGGGACTGGGGCATCTTTATTGGTAGCTTCGTTCCACCGCTGGTTATTGGCGTGGCGTTCGGTAACCTGCTGCAAGGGGTTCCGTTCCACATCGATGAATATCTGCGTCTGTACTACACCGGTAACTTCTTCCAGTTGCTGAACCCGTTTGGTCTGCTGGCGGGTGTTGTGAGCGTTGGGATGATCATCACCCAGGGTGCGACCTATCTGCAAATGCGTACGGTAGGTGAACTGCATCTGCGTGCGCGTGCAACGTCGCAGGTTGCGGCACTGGTTACTTTGGTCTGCTTCGCGCTGGCTGGTGTTTGGGTGATGTACGGTATTGACGGTTATGTTGTGACCTCTGCGGTTGATCACCATGCCGCCTCTAACCCGCTGACCAAAGAAGTGGCTCGGGTGGCTGGTGCATGGATGGTGAACTTTAACAATGCACCTATCCTGTGGCTGGTTCCTGCACTGGGCGTGGTTCTGCCGCTGTTGACCATCCTGACTTCTCGCATGGAGAAAGGGGCATGGGCGTTCATCTTCTCTTCACTGACGTTAGCCTGCATCATCCTGACGGCTGGTATCGCAATGTTCCCGTTTGTAATGCCATCCAGCACCATGATGAACGCAAGTCTGACCATGTGGGATGCAACGTCCAGCCAGCTGACGCTGAATCTGATGACGTATGTCGCTTGTGTGTTCGTACCGATCATTCTGCTGTACACCGGCTGGTGTTACTGGAAGATGTTCGGTCGTATCACCAAAGAAGATATTGAAAGCAACACCCACTCTCTGTACTAAGTAAGGAGCTTAAAATGTGGTATTTCGCATGGATTTTGGGAACGCTTCTTGCCTGTGCATTTGGGATAATCACAGCGCTGGCGCTTGAGCACGTTGAAGCAGGCAAAGCCGGACAAGAAGATAGCTGATGAGCAACATTATCGCGATGCAATATAACGCGATGGACAAGCGCCCCTTGCGGGCGCTTTCCTTTGTGCTGGCCATCGTGTTGGCTGGCTGCATATTCTGGGATCCGTCACGTTTCGCGGCCAAAACCAGTGAGCTGGAAATCTGGCATGGTTTGCTGCTGATGTGGGCGGTCTGCGCCGGCATCATTCACGGCGTGGGCTTCCGTCCTCGCGCCGTACACTGGCAGGGCATCTTCTGCCCGCTAATCGCGGATATCGTCCTGGTTGTTGGTCTGATTTTCTTCTTCTTTTGAATAAGAAACATCCTTAAATATTTATGGGCTTGCATAAGCCCATAAATTTTTACTCTCCGTTTACTTTCCCCCATTCCAAAGCACCATTCCCGCGCGTATAGTAGCGAAGTTTGAAAGCACTAACCTAAAGTTGTGGCCTGGCGTTGTGTGCAGTGGCGACACTGAACCATCAGGACGCAACTTAATTGCATTACCGGGATGTAAAGTGAAAACAGCGCGATATACAACGACATTCTTGAAGCATCGCGGCGGCAAGAACGCGAGTCACCAGGCGCTTACAAAGTTAAGCGACCGGTGTGAGTGGGCGAAGCCAACAAAGAGGCTGTAAGAATGAACAAGTATATGTTTCGATGGCCGGTTCGTGTCTACTATGAAGACACCGATGCCGGTGGGGTGGTTTACCACGCCAGCTACGTCGCTTTTTATGAAAGAGCACGCACAGAAATGCTGCGTCATCATCACTTCAGTCAGCAGGTCCTGTTGGCCGAACGTGTAGCCTTTGTGGTGCGCAAGATGACGCTGGAGTATTTTGCGCCTGCACGGCTCGACGATATGCTCGAAGTCCAAACCGAAATTACGTCAATGCGTGGCACCTCATTGGTTTTCACGCAACGCATTGTCAACGCAGAGAACACCGTGCTGAACGAAGCCGACGTTCTGATTGTTTGCGTTGATCCACTCAAAATGAAGCCTCGTGCGCTTCCCAAGTCTATTGTCGCGGAGTTTAAGCAGTGACTGACATGAATATCCTTGATTTGTTCCTGAAGGCAAGCCTTCTGGTTAAACTTATCATGTTGATTTTGATTGGTTTCTCAATCGCATCCTGGGCCATTATTATCCAGCGGACCCGTATTCTTAACGCTGCTTCACGTGAAGCTGAAGCGTTTGAAGACAAGTTCTGGTCCGGCATTGAATTGTCGCGCCTGTATCAGGAAAGCCAGGGGCGTCGTGATAACCTGGTGGGATCGGAACAAATTTTCTACAGCGGATTCAAAGAGTTTGCGCGTCTGCATCGGGCGAATAGTCATGCGCCGGAAGCGGTCGTTGAGGGAGCATCCCGTGCGATGCGTATCTCGATGAACCGTGAACTGGAAACGCTGGAAACGCATATTCCATTCCTCGGCACCGTAGGCTCCATCAGCCCATATATCGGTCTGTTCGGTACCGTTTGGGGGATCATGCACGCATTTATCGCGTTAGGCGCAGTAAAACAGGCAACGCTGCAAATGGTCGCACCGGGTATCGCGGAAGCGTTGATTGCAACGGCTATCGGTCTGTTTGCGGCAATCCCGGCGGTTATGGCTTACAACCGACTGAATCAGCGCGTGAACAAGCTGGAACTGAATTACGACAACTTTATGGAAGAGTTTACCGCGATTCTGCACCGCCAGGCGTTTACCGTTAGCGAGAGCAACAAGGGGTAAGCCATGGCCAGAACGCGTGGACGAGGTCGTCGCGAACTCAAGTCCGAAATCAATATTGTACCGCTGCTCGATGTACTACTGGTGCTGTTGCTGATCTTTATGGCAACCGCGCCGATTATTACGCAGAGTGTGGAAGTCGACCTGCCGGATGCGACCGAGTCGCAAGCCGTCAGCAGTAACGACGAACCGCCGGTCATTATTGAAGTTTCCGGTATTGGGCAATACAGCGTGGTCGTTGAGAAAGATCGTATGGATCAACTGCCGCCGGAGCAGGTTATCGCGGAAGCGAAAAGTCGCCTGCAGACCAATCCGAAAACGGTCTTTTTAATCGGTGGTGCGAAAGACGTGCCTTATGATGAAATAATTAAAGCGCTGAACTTGTTACACAGTGCAGGCGTAAAATCGGTTGGCTTGATGACGCAGCCAATCTGATAACTGCGTTTTGCTGGCTTGAAAGATAGCGCGTAACAGGCGAACAGTTTTTTGGGAACCGAGAGTGTCAAAGGCAACCGAACAAAACGACAAGCTCAAAAGGGCGATAATTATTTCAGCGGTGCTGCATGTCATTTTATTTGCAGCGCTGATCTGGAGTTCGTTCGATGAGCACATTGATGCTTCAGCCGGCGGCGGTGGCGGTTCGTCCATCGACGCCGTTATGGTCGATCCTGGTGCTGTTGTGCAACAGTACGACAGGCAGCAGCAACAACAGGCAAGTGCGAAACGTGCAGAAGAGCAGCGTGAAAAACAGGCGCAGCAGCAAGCTGAGGAACTTCGCGAGAAGCAGGCGGCTGAGCAAGAGCGACTGAAGCAACTTGAAAAAGAACGTTTAGCCGCGCAGGAAAAAGTGCGCGAACAGGCGGAACAGCAGAAGCAGGCCGAAGCCGCCGCCGCGAAAGCGCAAGAGCAACAGAAACAGGCTGAAGAAGCTGCGGCGAAGGCCGCTGCAGACGCAAAGGCCAAAGCTGATGCTCAGGCGAAACAAGCAGCAGATGCCGCGAAGAAAGCCGCTGCGGACGCACAGAAAAAAGCAGAGGCGGAAGCCGCTAAAGCCGCCGCTGATGCGAAGAAAATTGCCGAAGCACAAGCTGCTAAGGCTGCCGCAGAGGCCGCCAAGAAAGCCCAGGCTGAGGCCGCTAAGCAAGCAGCAGCCGAGAAAGCTGCTGCGGAGAAAGCAGAAAAAGCCGCTGCCGCGAAAGCTGCTGCAGCTGAAAAGGCTGCGGCTGAGAAGAAAGCCGCGGCGGAAAAAGCAGCCGCAGATAAGAAGGCGGCCGCCGAGAAAGCCGCTGCCGATAAGAAAGCTGCGGCAGATAAAGCGGCTGCTGCGAAAAAGGCTGCGGCCGAAAAAGCCGCTGCAGCCTCTGGCGTTGATGACTTGTTGGGCGACTTAAGCTCCGGTAAGAATGCACCGAAATCGGGTGGTGGAGCGAAAGGAAACGGCCAACCCGCGAAAGATAGTGGTACAAGTGGTGCAAATGGCGGTGCATCTGGCGCTGATATCAGTGCTTACGCCTCTCAAATTCGTAATGCGATCCAGAGCCGTCTGTATGGTGCTGATTTGTATGCGGGTAAATCGTGCGTATTACATATCAAGTTAGCACCCGATGGGCTGTTACTGGATGTGACCGAAGAGGGCGGAGATCCGGCATTGTGCCAGGCTGCGCTGACGGCTGCGAAAACGGCCAGAATTCCTAAACCGCCTAGCCAGGCTGTTTATGAAAAAGTAAAAGATGCCAAACTGGACTTTAAACTGTAATAACGTCCCTGAGAATTCGGGGGAAACGGTCTAAGGTTGAGACAGCGTTCTGGTAGTTTTGTGTATTTGAGTTTGTTAACATTCTGCTAAATTATCGTGGGCTTTCCGTCCAGATAAGGGAGATATGATGAAGCAGGCATTACGAGTAGCATTTGGTTTTCTGATGCTGTGGGCAGCGGTGCTGCACGCAGAAGTACGTATCGAGATCACCCAGGGGGTGGACTCGGCACGCCCGATTGGTGTTGTCCCCTTCCAGTGGGCAGGGCCGGGTGCTGCACCTGAAGATATCGGTGGTATCGTAGGCGCTGACCTGCGTAACAGCGGTAAATTTAATCCGTTAGACCGTTCTCGCCTGCCGCAGCAGCCGGGTACCGCACAGGAAGTTCAACCTGCCGCATGGTCTGCGCTGGGTATTGATGCCGTGGTAGTCGGTCAGGTTACGCCAAATCCGGATGGTTCCTACAGCGTTGCTTATCAACTGGTAGATACCGGTGGCGCACCGGGTACCGTACTGGCACAGAACACCTATAAAGTGAACAAGCAGTGGCTGCGTTACGCGGGTCATACTGCAAGTGACGAAGTGTTTGAAAAACTGACCGGTATTAAAGGTGCATTCCGTACCCGTATCGCTTATGTTGTTCAGACGAACGGCGGCCAGTTCCCGTACGAATTACGTGTATCCGACTACGATGGCTACAACCAGTTCGTGGTACACCGTTCTCCGCAGCCGCTGATGTCTCCGGCATGGTCTCCTGACGGTTCAAAGCTGGCATACGTCACTTTCGAAAGCGGTCGTTCTGCGCTGGTTATTCAGACGTTGTCCAATGGCGCGGTTCGTCAGGTAGCGTCGTTCCCACGTCACAACGGTGCGCCTGCGTTTTCTCCGGACGGCAGCAAACTGGCGTTTGCCTTGTCTAAAACCGGTAGTCTGAACCTGTATGTCATGGACATTGGTTCCGGTCAGATCCGTCAGGTAACGGATGGTCGCAGCAACAACACGGAACCGACCTGGTTCCCGGACAGCCAAAACCTGGCCTTTACCTCTGACCAGGCCGGTCGTCCGCAGGTATATAAAGTTAACGTCAACGGTGGTGCTCCGCAGCGTATTACCTGGGAAGGTTCGCAAAACCAGGATGCGGATGTGAGCAGTGACGGCAAGTTTATGGTAATGGTAAGCTCAGCCAATGGTCAGCAGCACATTGCCAAACAAGATCTGGTAGCGGGTGGCGTACAAGTTCTGTCGTCAACGTTCCTGGATGAAACGCCAAGTCTGGCACCTAACGGCACTATGGTAATCTACAGCTCTTCTCAGGGGATGGGATCCGTGCTGAATTTGGTTTCTACAGATGGGCGTTTCAAAGCGCGTCTTCCGGCAACTGATGGTCAGGTTAAATTCCCTGCCTGGTCGCCGTATCTGTGATAATAAATAATTGATTAATAAAGGAATCATTGAAATGCAACTGAACAAAGTGCTGAAAGGGCTGATGATTGCTCTGCCTGTTATGGCTATTGCAGCGTGTTCTTCTAACAAGAACGCCAGCAATGACGGCAGCGAAGGCATGCTGGGTGCCGGCACTGGTATGGATGCAAACGGCAGCGGCAACATGTCTTCTGAAGAGCAAGCGCGTCTTCAGATGCAACAGCTGCAGCAGAACAACATCGTTTACTTCGATCTGGACAAGTACGATATCCGTTCTGACTTCGCTGCAATGCTGGATGCTCACGCTAACTTCCTGCGTAGCAACCCGTCTTACAAAGTCACCGTAGAAGGTCATGCGGACGAACGTGGTACTCCTGAGTACAACATCTCCCTGGGTGAGCGTCGTGCGAACGCCGTTAAGATGTACCTGCAGGGTAAAGGCGTTTCTGCTGACCAGATCTCCATCGTTTCTTACGGTAAAGAAAAACCTGCAGTACTGGGTCATGACGAAGCGGCTTACGCCAAAAACCGTCGCGCCGTACTGGTTTACTAAGAGAATTGCATGAGCAGTAACTTCAGACATCACCTGTTGAGTCTGTCGTTACTGGTTGGCATAGCGGCCCCCTGGGCCGCTTTTGCACAGGCGCCAATCAGTAGTGTCGGCTCTGGCTCGGTCGAAGACCGTGTCACTCAACTCGAGCGTATTTCTAACGCTCACAGTCAGCTTTTAACCCAACTCCAGCAACAACTCTCCGATAATCAGTCCGATATCGATTCCCTGCGTGGTCAAATTCAGGAAAATCAGTATCAACTGAATCAGGTTGTTGAGCGACAGAAGCAGATATTGCTGCAGATGAATAATCTTGGCAGCGGTAGTGCGCCTGCGGCACCGTCTTCGGGTGGCGATCAGAGTGGGGCAACCCCTGCACCTGATGCGGGAGCTGCTGCAACGTCAGGGGCTCCTGCGCAAACTGGCGATGCGAATACCGATTACAATGCAGCGATTGCTCTGGTGCAGGATAAATCCCGCCAGGATGACGCGATTGAAGCATTTCAGAACTTCATCAAAAAGTACCCGGACTCTACTTACCTGCCTAATGCAAATTACTGGTTGGGTCAGTTGAATTACAACAAGGGTAAAAAAGATGATGCTGCGTTCTATTTTGCTTCGGTAGTTAAAAACTTCCCAAAATCACCTAAGGCTGCAGACGCGATGTATAAAGTCGGCGTCATCATGCAGGACAAAGGTGACACAGCAAAAGCTAAAGCGGTTTATCAGCAGGTTATCACTAAATATCCTGGCACTGATGGCGCGAAACAAGCGCAAAAACGCCTTGGCGCGATGTAATGACCACCATGCGACCAGAAATCGTGTTATTTCTGGTCGTGTCGTGTGATTCCTAAGCAGTTGAGTTATTTACATCGAAATTTTTGTTGCGCTAAAATCTGAAATCAGTAATATATGCCGCCGTTGCCAAGGGATATCAAACAGCCCGAAAGCGGCGAAAAAAGTGGGGCGTTAGCTCAGTTGGTAGAGCAGTTGACTTTTAATCAATTGGTCGCAGGTTCGAATCCTGCACGCCCCACCACTTAATGCAGTATCCAGCGTAGTATCGGGTGATTAGCTCAGCTGGGAGAGCACCTCCCTTACAAGGAGGGGGTCGGCGGTTCGATCCCGTCATCACCCACCACTCGGGGCGTTAGCTCAGTTGGTAGAGCAGTTGACTTTTAATCAATTGGTCGCAGGTTCGAATCCTGCACGCCCCACCAACTTTAACATTGTACTCAGGTGTTAAACGTGAAGGATAACGTTGCTTTTGCAACGGCCCGTTAGGGCGAGACGAAGTTGAGTCATCCTGCACGCCCCACCAATTCTTATATTGGTGTTGAGTAAACATTTTTCAGGTGACATCCGAGCGGGTCGTTAGCTCAGTTGGTAGAGCAGTTGACTTTTAATCAATTGGTCGCAGGTTCGAATCCTGCACGACCCACCATCCTGAATAATTGAAGCAGTAAACCCCATACGGGGGCGTTAGCTCAGTTGGTAGAGCAGTTGACTTTTAATCAATTGGTCGCAGGTTCGAATCCTGCACGCCCCACCAGTGTAAAAAGGCGCCCTAAAGGCGCCTTTTTGCTATTTGCGATTTATAAGATTCGAACCTGCAGCAGGTTCGGGTCGAACGTAGTGAGACAACGGAGCCGTTCACGGCGACGGCCCGAAGGGCAAGCAAAGCGAGTCATCCTGCACGCCCCACCAGTGTA